>ERZ773087.322-NODE-322-length-37088-cov-22.979910_pt1 | contig 37088 bp, 52 predicted proteins | sample MGYA00511375_ERZ773087 | MGnify/ENA primary metagenome ERZ773087 (study PRJEB29015, sample SAMEA2737995) | human oral metagenome | biome: human oral; feature: human-associated habitat; material: dental | place: China | collected 2063 ...
CTGACTTGAAGAAATACCATCGATGGTTGAGGAACATCCAGCCTGTGACCATTGCGCCACGCTTGTCAAGATAGAACCAGTCTTTGCCATCGTTGAACCAACGATTGATTAGACAATACCCACGTTCATTGAAGTAGAACCACTCTCCCTTGATTTGCTTCCATGTTTTCGTAGGATAAGAGCCGTCTGACTCTTCCCACCACCAGCCAGAAGCATTTTGGCGCCATCCAGCTTCAGACAGACCACCTTCAATGTCTTTCTTGAACTGATCACGGCTGATACCCCATTTGGCCAGATAAGGGTATGGATCCACATGATCGCTTGCATTTCGCGGCTGGTTATACGTACAGTATTGGTGCGTCTTAATTCCAGCCAAGCTATCAGAATCCAGCGTTTTCGGAATTCCTGCTTCATCAGCAAGGTTTCGCAAAAGTTCAATATAGAGCTTGTAATCGCGCATGAACTCTTCCTTGGTCTCATGACTCTCAATCAATTCTACTTGTCCGTAGCCCTCTACGTTCCAGCCACCACCTACATCGTAGGCACCCATGTCTGTATACCAGGTTTGCATCACACGGCCGTTGCCGACAACGTGCGAGAAAAAGCCTGAATCAACAGGACGACGCATGTGGTAGTCCGCTTCATTTTGGGCAGTTGAGTTAGGATTACCCGTTGAATGTGCATGAATTTGTCTGTATGGTTGTTCCCCGACCTGAGGTAAGTCGGTTCTTAATCTACTTGTGTCAATATCCATTATTGTTCTCCTCTCCAAACATTGTTCATCTGCTTAACGGCTGACTCGACAAATGTATCAAGGTCTTTGTCAGTCATGTTGATGTTGTATTTGCTAAGCTCAGCACGGATTTTCGTACGAGCTTGCTCAAGTTTCTCTTCGCCTTTATAGCCAGTTTCAGAGGCGACTTGCTCCACGGCATTGACCGCGTTCTTAGCCAAGATTTCAACAATCTTGATGGTTTTCTCTCCACCTTTTTGAACCAAGTAGTCCTTGACCGCTTTAACGGCGATGCCTGCCAAAACAGTCAAGATTCCAGTAGCTGAAGCAATAATGATTTCAGTAATTTGTTGCATTTGTGTTTTCCTCCGCAATTTCTAAATTTAAGTATTTGTTAAATAGGGCATCGATACGCCCATTTCCACCAAGTTTCTTGTAGCTCGAGTGCATCTTGTGGATAATATCCGACTCGTGAACACTTGTATATCCACGCTTGAGAGCGACTGTAATATCACGCTCAAGCCGTAGATACATTGTTGCCAGATGCGCTTCATCATGAACCGCTAGCTTGTTATTGATCTCAGTTATATTTTGTTTGTTATCCTCACCAATTGCGTGAATAGTGCTCAATTCACCTTTCAGTTCCTTAAATTGTTCTTGGTTGAGGTGACCTGCTTTACTAGCTCGCATCCCAAACCAGCCAGTCGCAACGACTCCGATTGTGGGAGCAAGCTGAGTGATAGCATGTATCATTTTCTCAATTATTTCAGACCATGGCATAGAATCCTCCTCAGTCAATCCGTGGCATGACAATGGTCAAAATACCTTTTTGGAGCATTTCAGCAAGAGGCTGGTCTTTCCAGGTATACCCTTCAGATGGTTGCATCTGGAATTTTAGGATTGTTGGTGTTTCTTTCGGCCATTTTGGATTCGTTTCGTAAGGATAAGGCATGGATACGATATCACCATTCACATAACGACGGTCTTTTACAAGAGGTTTGATGAACTGCGCAACCTTGCTGTAAGTATTCGTTGGCATACCACCGTTTTGGCCAATCGCTAGAGCAATGAGGACTTCAGTGATTGCTGAGACGCTGTCAATGTTCTCTTTGTTCGCAGAAAGGTCCGTCTTAGCTTTGGCCAAGGATTGAACAGCTTGCTCAATCTCAGCTTGTGCCTTCACGATTGCTGAACCTGGGTCTAGCTCAGCTTTGATGATATCAAGTACTGCTTGAATCAAGACATCCTCTTGCTCAGTTGTACGGTCACCTGCCAGTTCACGCATGTTCGTACTGTAACGAGTCCCATCTGACAGACGGATTTCAACCACGGTCTTGAGGTTATCCCCAAGGCCACGAGTGTAAGGCTTTCCTGCCAATTCATAATTGTTAATTGCCATTTGTCATTTTTCCTTTCACTTCTTCAAACTTAGCTTTGAGTTTTTCATCTGATTCGATGATTTGCTTCATCTGCTCAAGCTCCATCGCTGTTACTGTGTAGAGGGCTTCGAGCGTAGCTGATTGAGTAGCCTCTTTGCTGATTTTCTCGCTAAGCGACTTAATCGCTAGACTGCTAATTTGTTTGTCCTGTTCTGTCATTCTGTTTTCTCCAATTTCTGTATTTTTTGATTGAGTTCTTGAATGGCCTTGATTAGATAAGGCACAAGTTCAAATGTGCGATACGAGTATGCGCCGTCTGGATTTTCATAAAATGCTTCAGGAACATATTTCTGAACATCCTGCGCCATAATACCACAAGATATATCCTCTATTTTCCCATCGTATTCTTTGCGATAAGAGTACGTTTTGAGTTGCTCAATAACATCGAGACCTGAAACTGTACTATCTTCGATATTGTGCTTGTATCTACGGTCTGAGATTTCTTTGTTCATCGGGATCCAGTCGTAACTTGAATTAGCGCGATAGAGATACAGATAATTATTTGAAGGTGCGATACTTGAATACTCTGGCGATGAAATCCAGTAGGCCCGCAATCCTGATTCCTTAGCGTAGTAAATATTACCTGTTACTTGAAGATTACCGTGAATAATTGGGGTGTCCCAGAATTCAGCACGGCTGTAGCAAAACATTCGACCATTTTGCCTTACAAACCAAGCGTCATTCCCAGGGCTCCCCCAATTATCGCCCCAATTCACCCAAAGAGCAGTTCGAGTCCAATTAGTATTATTACTACCGCTGCTCATTCCGACAGAGAACTGGTTCTGGCCAGTCAACCAATAAGCAGACGGGTCTTTGTCATGCGTACCGATTTGGAAGCCACCGATTCGACCCTTGAAACCTTCAAATAAAGTCGCAGATACTACAACTGACCGAAGTTTATTGATAAAGGCTTCTTTAGCAGCAAGCGTATCCGTGAAGATATCGCTTGAGACGAACATCCGAGCCATCGCCTGGTCCATAATCAACTTGTCAGCTGTGATAGTCCTTGAGCCGATAATTTCAGCGTTCAGCTTAGCAAAATTACCCTCGCCTACAAATAAGCGTTTGAAATAACCTTGAATAGCTGTTAATTCGTCAAGCAAGGTCTTACCCTTGAGCCTAATTTTCTCGGCTTCAATCAGGATTTGGTTATTCGTCGCATTGATTTGCGAAACGATAGAGCCAGCGCTAGTCAGATTTTGAATTGCCCATGAGCCAGCGAGCTCAGTCATTTTGGTTTGCGTTGCTTCAAGAGTTTTGTCTGTCTCTAAGGTCGCATCTTCGGGGGCTGGTTGCCATTTGCGATCGGTTGTGCCTTCGTATAGGTCGAACTCAGTTAGGAATACACCAGACCATTTATCCGCTCCGTTGTTAGGCCCACCGTTTTCAATGTAGAGATAACCTTCGTCAAAATCCTTGGTATCAAAACCTAAAGATTTGTGTACAGCTTGCGATGTATTAAGAATTGGCCACGCACTTTCATTAAATAAAATTTCCTCAGCCGTGTAATCTTGTCTATCGCCTTTTTTGCGTTTTCGTAAAACTATTTTTAAATACTTTGTGTTACCAGAATTAAAGCCGAAAAAGTTTAATTTGTAGCTCGTGTTTCTCTTAAGCAAAAAGCGTGGTGATTTAAGCCAAGACTTTTGTAAGAGCATAAACATATACTTCTGTTCATTAAAATAGAACGAATGACTCCACTGTTTCAGATTCTCGCCTTCCCAATATTTCAGGCCATCGTCCATCCTTGAATTGCGAATCATATTCGGTCCGCCAGCGTTGGCATACTTGCCGACTTCTACTTGAAAGAGTTGGCTAGTCATGGCCATACGTGAGACTTTTTCAGCAATATCAGACTCGCTACGACCAATTATTCTCTCATAGAGCTGATTGGTTTCTTTCACTCGCTGAAATTCAACGAGGTCAGCCTTGTTATCAAGCTGTCGTCTCACTTGCTCGCTGATTTGTTTCGCCTCTTGAGCTAGCAAACTACCTGCACCAGCGTTTTTCAAAGCTTCTTCGGCCTTTTGCTTGATTTCGTTCAAACCACTGCTGTCGAAATCACGAAAACGCTGGTCGATTGTCTCTGTTAGACTTTTCTTGACTTCTTCCGCTTTTGCTTTGGCTAGTTCGACTTGGTCGTTAAAGTCGTTCTTGATTTTCTCGACTTTCTTGTCAAAGCCTTTGTCAGCTTCTTCAATTTGGTTTTGAATTTGCTTCTCAAATTCGCTAAATTGCTCAATTTTCTTCGTGATTGTTCCTGCGTATGAATACTGCGCATCATTTCCAGATTTACTGTCTGCACTGATACGACCACGCAAACCACCTTTAAATGTGAAAGACTGACTTAGTATTGGCGATTTGAACGTCTCACCTTTGTTCGTCTTGATGGTTACCCACTGCCCAACATCAAGCAAAAGATGGCCTTGGTAATTCAGATTAAACGGATAGAACCTGATATCCTTGATGCTGTGATAGAGGTTATCCAACATCGATTGAGACATGAATAGATTATCCAATTCCAATGATCGACCAGTACGCATACCAACCGTGAGAGTCTCTTTCTCTTTTTTACAACTTATCCCTGCAATTTGATACTGAACTTCACTTTTGGTCAAACCGTGCATGAAGTAGCTGTCTGCTGTAATCGTGACGCCTGAATCAATCAATCCTCGAATTTCAAGATTCCCATCTCGATTGAAAAAACAAGAACGACCAAGGATTTGCGTTGCTAGACTCAAGACATCCCGATAAGTCAATTTCTTGCCATCTGGTTTCTTATCGATGTAGTAAACTTGCCCGGTTAAATCAGTGGCATCAAAATACGCATCTTCTAACTTAATTCCAGTTCGACTTGCGATTTCAGCTACTACTTTTTGGATAGACGCTGGATAGGTCAAGGTCGACTCATAAGGTTGATTGAGTTTGAACATCCCATCCATTAGTTCGAGCCTAGTTGTGTTACGGTTTCGGTCAATCTCAATATCGTTGATGAAGTATTCACCCATCTTCACCCATTCGTAGGTTCCATCCACCAAAAGACCGATTTCAGGGTAAATCTTATCTAGCTTATTGAATGTAGTAATAATGCTTGTGAACGTGATTTTACCACTTCCAGCACACGTTCCGCCCGGCTTGTATGTATCACCCTTGATATAGCCATAATCAAAACTTGCTTCTTTGATATCACTTGACTGATACTGACCTACTCTGATAGCAAGAGTACGGTTCTTAGCAAACATAGCTTCATCAAATTTCCTACGTCTAAATATATCCATGTTCTAACCTACCTTTCTATCAGATTAAATTTTGCGCCAGACCATGGCTTGAATCGCTCAGTAAATGAATAGCTCGGGGCCGTTCTGTCTCCAACGTAAAAAGTCCCTGTTGTCTGACCTCTTACTGGATCAGGATATGAAACTTCAAAAAAGACCGATGATACAGCATTTAAAAGCTGACTCATTTCATCTTGAGTCAGCATGCCCCATTCACAATCTAATTTTCGCTTGGTCGTGATACGATCACGAACCATGTCTCCGTTAGCATTTCGACCAGTCTCTCCATCGATGTCCTGAATACCGACTTGAAAAGATTTGGGAGGCTTAACAGCCACCCCATTGATAATTAAGCGTGCCATTTTACCTCCCTTTAGATGTTAAGCAAGACTTGTCCTGCACGTTCTTGTTCTCGATTGATTTCTTGGATGGCCACACGACCGAACTCGTGTCCACCGATTTGAATAACGATGTCACCACTACCGCTAAAGCCTCCAGATTGTGGTAAACCACCACCCAAGGCATTGACTACCGCACCACCTACGATGCGCCCCATAGTCTGTAAGAAACCAGTGTTCTCAAGTGGCATAACGACCTCTTTACCAGCTTCACCAATCATGGCTACGGTAGGACTATCAACGATACCACCACGGGCTAATCGAGGTAGACTTACATAGCCAACGCTTCCAAGAGATACGCCCGGAATCTTGTTGATTAAGCCGATAACGCCGTTAATCATGCCAATAAAACCATTGACCACGTTTTCGATCGTACCAAGAACCGCATTAACTGCGCTCTTGAATGCTCCACCTACTGCGCTACCGACCATTTGACCAGCATTCACGAAGATGTTCTTGACCGTGGTCCAAACACCGCTGAAGAAGCTTCCAATCGTGCTGAATGCGTTCTTAACCGCTTCAAATGCAGTCTTGAAGATATTCCCGAACCACGTTGCAACGTTTGAAAGCGCAGTCGTTACATCGTTCCAACGCTCACCGAACCAAGTGCCGATTGAAGAGAATACATTCGTTAGAGCGTTCCAAGCTTTCTGGAACATATCGCCAAACCATTTAGCTACGTCGGCTAGAACGGTTGTGATGTCGTTCCAGCGTTCTGAGAACCATTCGCCAATCGGTGTGAAGATAGCCACGATACCATCCCAAATTGCTTGGAATATTGCCACAATTGTGTCCCAAATGAACTTCAGAACTGCTACTGTTAAATCCAACAATCCAGTTAAAATTGTAGACAAGATGTTCATAATAGCATCACCTGTTTCGGTGAAACCGTCGAAAATCTTGCTCATATCACTGGTAAGAATACCGGTGATAATATCAAACACGCCCTTTAGGAAGTCAGCTATGCCTCCTAAAACATCAGAGATAGTGTTAGATAGAACACGCCAAACTTCTCCTATATATTCAATTGCAGGAGCTAATACTCTTGTCAATTGCTCAACGATAAAGCCGATAGTAGGACCTACATAAGCGTTAATGACTTGTGACATTTCTTGGAAACTTTCGGCCATCTCCAAAATCTTTTTGATCATTGGCGAGATGTGTTTGTCAATTGTGTCCGAGAAACCTTGACCGAGTTTTTCGATAATTGGTTGGATGTAATTATTCCAACCTTTTACAAACAAACTGATAATACTTGATATAGCTTTCGTTGATGATTCAATCGTTGGCCGAATATAATTATCGTACACACGGCTGAGAGAATCAGACATATCATTGATTGCCTGTTCTGCACTTTCGAAAACAGGAGCAACGGCAGACAGGGAATTGGAAAGCGAACTGGCGATACCAGGCATGTTATCTGTAACAATTCGCTCGATACCTTGCATAAGGTCACCACCAAGCTTGTAACTAACCTCAGTAACGCTAGATTGGATCGCTAAAAGAGCAGATGTAATCGCACTTCCAATACGAACAGCGCCAGTCGATGTTATGACGTCATAGAAGCCATCTGCAAATGCTTGAGCGATATTTCCAGCCGACGCAAACATATTGCCCGTATTCTCGAACTGAGCTACTAGAGAGCGAATAATACGCTCTTTTTGGCGTCCTAGACCATTTGCGATACTTTCAGCGAGGAAAACACCGATACCAACTCCAATTGTGCCGATAGAGCCCGCTATCTGCCCCAATGCATAAGCGATTTTCTCGGTCATACCATTGAAAGCATTAACTACTCGTGGGTCAGTAGCGATTTCTTCAAGTGTCTTTCTGATTCGACCTAAAGCATTCTTGATACGTTCTAAACCTTCAGCTCTGAATGCAGCAGAGAACCCTTTGCTAAATAGGTCAGATAGACCTTTCAGCTTATCTCCAAGGCCGTCAAAAATGCTCTTGAACTGGTTGTCCATGTCGGCGAGTGCAACTTCTGGCAAGATGTCTTTAAAAGGTCCGTTTCCGCCTTTACCTTTCTTACCTTTGCCTTTACCACCGCCACCAGAACCGCCAGAGCCTCCGTCGTCTGAATCGTCCTTCTTGTTTAATATCGTGATTTCATCAAATCCAGCTAAGCCAAGCAATTCTTTGACTGCTTTTTTAGCATTTTTAGCAGAGTCTCCTAGATTATCAGCTAGACCACCCGAAGCATCGTCAGCGTCGCCCATAGCATCTGCGAGGTCGCCTGCGCCACCTGCTGCATCTTGTAAGGCTCCGTTCATGTCTCCGACCGCTCCAGCCACACCGTCTTTTACAGTCGCTTTCTTGTTAAACATGAGAGCGATAAACTCAGCGAGTTTAGCAGTCACGTTCTTTAGTACCATAGCGAACGAGTTCAAGACTGGCATGATAGCGTTGATAATCGGCAAAAATGCGTTACCTACGTTTAAGGCAGCGTCCTTCAATAGCGATTTAAACAAGCTAATACGCCCATTGACTGACTGAGACAAGGTCGTGCCGTACTTAGCAGTTGCCTGCTCCAAAATCGCCATTAATCGGATTTGTTGTTGCGTTTGGTAGTCAAGTTGGTCCCAGCTTTGACCATTTGCAAAACGCTTGAACGCTTCAGTAGATTGAATCATGGCCACATTAACGTTGATTCCTAGGTCTTCTCAATAATGTTATCGCATGGCTTTTTATCCATACTTCTTACAATTTCTTGTAAGTTCGGCATATATTTTCACCTACAACCGAATTGTTTAGGTGCTTACCACTCGTGGGGATATTTTATTCTATGCTTTTTGATAAAACAAAAAGCACAGGTTCAATCCCTATGCTCTACGGTGACTAAGCCTTTTTAATTGCTTAGTTTACCTCGGTATCGTCATGTTTTAATTCTTTAAAAGTGTACCCTTTATAATGTTTCTTTTCACCATTCAAAACTTTATCAATAAAAGACCTAGCTGGAAAAATATCTTTTGAAGCATCACTTTTTGATGCGTACTCCCTTGTTTCTCCACTTTCAAGATGAATAGCTACGATAGGAATCTTAGGCTTGCCACCATCATACTTCCCTTTATTAGCTTCACTGATTTTTCGTTTTGTTTCTTCAGAGTGCTTTTTACCAAAAAATGAGTTTTTAGAACCTGTTCTTTTTTTAGCGATGTCACTCATTTTCTTTCTAAAATCATCATCTCGTTTTTTACCTGTATTTGATATTGACCGTTTTTTAATGGCTGTTGGGTTATTAAAATATTTTGCGTGAGTTTTATACCTCGCTTTTGCTTTAACACTCAATTTCTCTTTAGTGCTTTCAGCAATGCGCTTTGTTTTAACTCCTCCACCCTCAATATTATATACATTGTCAGATGATGATATCCAATAACTTTCTCTCTCATCTAAGATGTTATCAGATACTTCTTCTAAAATAGAAAATTGAAACTCTGATTCTCCAAACAAGTTAAAATCATCTTGCATTTCTTTTGAATAATGCTGGTTATGACGAAGTTTGTATTTGTGGTCATCGAATCGTCTTTTTATATTATTGGATTGACCAAAATAGCTTCTTCCTGTTTTGGTACATTTAATTTCGTATATAATGCCCATAATATCACCTCTTTTTAACTAAGTATATTATATCACATTTATACCGAAGTTACAAATTAAAGTTTAGAGTTTTACCGATTTTGGTAAGTTCTTAATCCGCCTATTTCTAAGCGGTGCGACAAAAGTCTATCGCTTCTGTATTCCCTAGTAAACCAGAGCGAATACGCTCCATAACGTCTGTAATGCTACGACCAGAACCCTCTGCGACTACTGCCGATGTTTGCAACATCTTAGCAGTATATGCACTCAGCTTGTTCGAATCTTTGATAAAGCCAGAAAATAGGTTTGAATATACCGCTCCATATTTCGTCGCTTCACCAACGCCCATATTCATAGCGTTTGCGTTGTCATTGACCCATTTTAAGAATGTCTGCGAGCTCTCGCCCATTTGACGCTTGATTTGGTTAATCGATGCTGTGACTTCAAGAGCCATCTGTGTAGAGTACATGCCAACATCTAACAATTTCTTACCAAGATAGGCAAAGCCAGCGAATTTGGCTAACTTGCCAAATACACCTAGCATCGAGCCAGACTGTGCCTTGATTTTGTCGGTTGATGACTGTACTTTGCTAGAAGCATCTTTGACCTTATTCTCAACTTCTTTCATCTTGTTTTTGAAAGGTGCTATTTCGGCGTCAATCATAACCTTGAGCTCATCAAGAGTAACTCCCATCTATTCTCCTTTCATTTTCATTTTTCGATTGTGACTTTCAGCAAACATGCGCATGCGTTCCTGGTGCAATTTCAGCTCTTGTGCCAATCTCGCTTGTTCGACCCGCTCTCGCTCTTTTTCAAAAAGTTCAGGAGCATAATCCCATACCTCAAGTGGCTTGGCATCTTTTGAAAGCAACAAGGATACATTATTTGCTATCATCTGCGAAAGTCTGTAAGATTCAACTATTTTTTCTTTTTGTTTTTGGATCGTGACACGATTATAGCTTTCAATCATTTCTCTGATTTCAAGTACCGTCAAATCCCAAAAATCGAGGGGCCTACCCCCAATGTCCAAAAACATCGGATAAAGCCCCTCAACCATTTCTTTTACTGATGTAACTGCAGTCGATTCTACTCGACTACTTCCATTTTCGCTTTGGATTTCTTGGGAGCTTTCTTGTTTGCTTTCTCCCGTGGCATAAAACCCGATACTTGCAACATCGGCAAGATGACGTCTGCCATGAATGCTGCCTGATCTCCGCCATTATCAACGTAGTCGTCGTATAGATCAGATACATCTTCAAACGAGAGCCCATGCTCGAATTTTTGAAGTGCTCCATGGGTCAATAGCAACATGACTTTTAGAGGTGGTAAAGCAAAAGCTTCTCCTTCAGCAGGCATGAACACCTTGAGCAAGTTCGCTCCGATTTTTTCTTCAACTTTGGTCGCTTGCAAAGACGTGAGGCGGAGTTTCAACTCCTTATCCTCACTAACTTTCCAAGTTGCGTATGGTAGAGCCATCTATTAACCTCCAATTCCGTCTGTGAATGCAAGTTCAGACTGTAATGCAATCTTTAGCGTGAATTCGATAACAGAGTTCACTCCGCCACCGCCCAATTTAACGGACACTTGACCCTCAAAAGTAACCTTGGTATTGTCTGGGTAGGTTTGTTCAAAGTAGAGTTTCTCCTTATCCTCTGCTGCCTTGCGCAAGACACGGTAAGGTGAAGTGGTAGTTGTGTTGTCATAAGCGAATTTGTACTCAAGTTCCCCAGCGTCACCAATACCAAATTCGTATTTCTTAACCTTGTCTGCAAGAGTCGTATTCTCGACTTTTTCAGGTTCAATACCAAATTCAGGTACTTCTTTCAAACCTACAAGATTTTGATAATCGCCTTTAGTTTTACTAAAAGCAAGCTTAATTCCGTTTGCTAACATGTATTAATTCTCCATTCTATACTGATAAACCAATTGTGAATTAAGGTCAACGATTCCCTCGAAGCGCATCAACTTATGACGTAAATGCGACGGATCAGGCACGTCTTGACAATCTGTTCTTCGCAATCCTAAAGATGCGAAGATTTCATTGATTTTGACCGCTAGATCGCTTGTGCTATCTTTGTCGAAAATATCCACTTTATAGCGGATATGCGACTTCTTCTCTTGGTCATCGAACCATTCACCAGGTTTATTCTGTTCTTCCAAAAAAATGACGACTGGAACATTCTCCCAGTCGCTTGGATAGGTATCAGTCACATTATCTGCGACCTTTTGCAATTCTTTGTAAATTACAGGCTTAATATTAATCATTTTATCTGTTCTCTTATCTTTCTACTAACGTATTTTGAGATGTTACTTGACACACGGTCATGGTTATCTTTCAAAGCAGGATACAAGTAAGGTTGCGCAGGCTGACCATACATCTTGTAGAATTCCCCTCTTTTCGCAAAGTGGTAAGGCCCTACATTGATTTGGTCCTCATGCACATACCAGGGACTAGATCGATAGGACACGCTTACTTCTGGCGATATGCCAGAATGGTTCTCTTGTCCTTTCGGACCTGTTCCTAGTTCGACATAGGCGCCATGGTCTGAGTTCGTGAAGACTTCGCTCGATATCTTGTTGCCGTTTACTTTCAGACGGACTCTGATGCTATTTCTCAATTCACCCTCATTCGCTGGCGCACTGAGTTTCGCTTCAGCTTGTACGACTGTTTTGGCAGCATGCAAGACCGCTTGTCCTACTATCTCGTTACTCTTTGCACCGTATAACTTACGGCATTTAGCGATTAAGCTATCTGCTCCGAGTAAACCTGACACGTTCCAACTCCAAAACTTGATGCTGACTGTATACTTTCTTTGAGATAACCCGATGCGTGACCTCTGTCTTGCTATCGATACAGACACCGTCTTTCACGTTGATAGCTGTATCCTTACTCGCGTTTGCGTTCAAGATACCGTTGACACGGTCACCGTAAATCTCAGATTGTAGCTTACTAGTAGCTGGCCACAACTCAAGTCGTACTTCTTCAACCTCGTCCGAGTATCCTTCTTTAGCAATTCCCTCATTTGTCACGGTTTTCTTGAACCGCTTGAGGTTATATGCTTTCAGTCTATTCTTTTTCAAAAACATGACCTGCAACCCTTGCTAATCGATGCATCCGAATACGCTGTAAAAGACTCGTAGACAAGCCAGACTCTCCGTAGGTGACAGATATACCACCTTCACTTCTAGACTGCTCTCCTTCGCTTCCAGAACGGTTGTAGAGTTCAATTACAAGTTCATGTAGTAGCCTGTTGAGTGCTGGAGTCAACTTCTCTCGGTTCGTTTCAGATAAAATGATATTTTCAGCCCTTAAAAGCAAGGACGAGAGGACTGTTTCATCGCTCTCGCCCGTCAATGATTTTAGTTTTTCAAGTTCCATAAGACCTCCTAGTCAAAAGGAGTCGTCTCGTCTCCTTGGATTTCGGTTTCATCAATGATCTCGACAACCTCTGCGATATCGACTGAAAACTCGCTCTTGAGATTGTGTGACAATTCGTTGAAACGCTCGTCTGTCATCTCAAAAACATCATTTTCATGCCGTCTCACTTTTGCTTGCCAGTCATTGAAGGCTTGTTTGACTCTGACTTTCATAGGTCAGACCTTATTTCTTGATTTCAGCAAGCACGACCTTGGAATCGTCTGAAACTGCGACTGTGTAAAACTCGTCAATTGAGATTTCAGTAGAACGTTTCAAAGGCTTGCGGTCTACTTCGACGTTTGGATCACGTTTAAGATAAACAGTTAACGCTGGAATATCTTTCTCAGTTTCGTCGTCATGAGTGAGCTTGATGATTGGACAAGTGTAAAATGCGCTAGTAGTATCAAGAGCAACTTTCTTAGTCGGAACGATGCGAGTGTTTGCGATTGAGCCAATTTCACCAGTCATTACAACTTGATTTGGATATTTATCCGCTGAGATGAAGTTTGGATCTTTGCGCAAAGTTGTGACTTGTTTTGGATTGACAAACATTACTTTTTCAGTATTGACTTCTTCTTCAAACAAATCAATAGCATCAACGATTACATCGTAGCTGATTGCTTTTGTTTTTGAGTCAAACTTACGAGTGTTTGTTTTCAAAAGAGCATCCATTGCATCGTTATCGATTTTAGATGCGATTGAGAGTGCAAGTTGGTTCTCTGCGTTACCAACTGGGTCACCATAACCTGAAAGAACTGCTTCGTCTGTCAACTCAACAGCCTTCATAGCTTTCTTGATTGTAGCGGTCTTAGTAGATGTTCCAAGAACGACTACCCCAGCTTCCACGCCTTCGTTTACATCTTCGGCATCACCGATATATGTGTAAGATGGAACTGTGATTGTGTTACCTGGTACGCCTTCAAGCGTGCGGTCGATAGCTGCAAATGGAATCACTTGCAATTTCTTTGGTAGTTTAGCTGCGATCATATCTCCCATTACTTCGGGATTTACGAGATTTGCGATTTTAGTTTGTGTCATATATTAAATTCTCCTTGTTGGTTAATTCAAAAATGAGTTATACAATTCAGGATTTGACTGTTTCAATGCAGCCTTTTCTGAATGGCTCATTTGGAAAAATTGAGCTTTCGAAAGCCCTGTCGATTGTTGCGGCGCAGTCTTAATAGGTGCGCTACCTTTCATGCGGTCGGATACACCTTTTTGGACTGCATCCTCCCACGTTTTCTGAATGCTTGCGACCGATTCGGTCACAGCTTCAGCATTTGATAAATCAACCACGGCTACTAATTCAACTGGTAAGCCACGTTCGCTTAGCATCGTCTTAGCTTCTGCGGTCAATTCCTTACGAGCAATAGCTTGTTCACGATTGGCCAGTTCTTGCTCACGCTGATCTAACTGATATTTCTGTTTCTCGTCAGCGTTCATCTTAGCAAGCTTTTTAGCTTCGTTTTCCTTGGCTTCTTGCTCGGCTTCCCATTTGGAACGCTCGGCAGATAGCATCTTACCGATTTCAGCACGAGTGAAAGTTCGTTCGTGCTTTTCTTCCTGCACCGTATCAACATTTTCTTGAGTGTCGACAGTCTCAGTTGATTCAGTAGATACAGTTGCATTGATTTCTTCTGACATAATTGTCCTCCAGCGATTACGTCGCCACTCGATAATCTCGCTTTACGTCCGGCGACGGAACAGTACAGCTTTTATTGTCATCGGTACAGTTTGGACAATATAAAAACCGTACGGGATTCCATACGGTTAGGTTTTATAATTTAATTTCTTCAATTTCTGCACGTTGTTCTAAAATTTTTAAATAATTCCACATAGTCGAACGCTGACCTTTTAACAAATCAATTGGACACTTGGGTTCAAACTCTAGCTGTCCTTTTTCATATTTATCAATCATCATATCTAACTTCTGGAATCGTTCTCTCAATTCGTAGTATTCTTTTTTAAATCGTTCTTTCCAAGGTCCCATTTTTCCTGTTCCTTTCTTTTAAATTTCTATCAAAATAATGTCTCCGATTATGACGGAAACTCTTTTAACTTCTAACTCACAATCAAGAAAGCGACAAGGATAGTCCCCCTCTAATCGCTTGCCGTTATGTTCAACAGTCACATAAGACTCTTTTTCTATCACTTTGCAAAGTTCTTTTACTTTCATTGTTAGACTCCTTACTTCAATTGTTCAACTTATAGCAGTCTATTTCTGCCAGTCAAGATGTTGGATCACCTACTTTCTGTTTTTGAAACCTGTTAAAATCGCAAGAATAGTTCCTGCAATTAAAACGAATAACCAAAAGAATACCAACCACCCGAAAGCAATCAGCACCCATTCCCAAATAAACATGTTTTACTCCTTTCTATGCATTCTTTTGAGGCTTAGCATTCTTTTCTACCCATTTTTTGAAATCATCAAACGTATCCATCTTTTTCAATAATAGATACTTCTCGACTTCTTCAATAGCTTTCTCGACAGAAGTGTCATGAAAGCAGTAACCGTTAAGCGATAAATCAAAAATTTCATTTTGTTTCTTCTTATCGACAATCCATAACTCCTCACCATGCCAAGCGCTCTGTGGGTCGTAACATTTCTTAGATTGTATCTCAAGACCGTTATTTTCAATCAATTCTATCAACTTTTTGTACTTATTCATCAGATTCTCCTTTCTGAGCATAAAAAAAGCACTTAGATCTCTCTAGGTGCTTAATTAAATTGATTCTAGTTTTAATGTTTTGAGATATTCTGCCCATTCCTGGTCCAAATCCTCAACAGTTTTGTTCTTGTTTTTTTCATGGACAGCATTGAAATCAATGTTGTCATCTTCGCCTTCTGGCCAAGTGTAAATATCTTGTTTTGCCATATCATTCAATCCTTCCAAATTCAAATTCAAACACTTCAGAAAATATTTCAAGCGTTTTCTCCTGTGCCACACTTTCATTATATCCCAATTTCTTGAATTTATCAATTTGATTGACATATTTTTCCTGTGCACTACGCGGAATACGTTTGTTAGGTCTTGAATACCAATAAACACTTCCTTCGTGTCCTATGGTCAAACCATATTTTACAGTGTTATTTTTGCTACGTTGCTGTAAGGAAGCAAAGTCACTGAGAGAAGGAGGATAACCAGATGGATGATTGTGAATCGAAACAAGACTTTGTTCAGATTTTTCTTTAAAAGCCTTTCTGACTTGGTCGTTATAAACTACACCTTTTGTTTTTCTAGCTTTATTGCTTAATGCAACAATTCTTCCCGTCTCTGCATCGATCAAATAGTAGTCTTCAAACGGTGTTCCATTTCTGTGCTGCAACATCTGCCTTGAAACTCTTGCGATAGATTCGGATAAATGTGAGGTCTTTGGATGTTTTTTTAGTTTGTCAACAAATTCATCACTTCGGACATAGTCAAGGTCTGCTCCAAATTGACCCCCACTTAACTCACGTTCTCGTGGCTTTGCTACATACTTATCATACCATTCGTTGTAAGTCATATCCGCAGGCACATATTCGATTTTACCAGTCTTAGGATTTCTCGCTCGTCGCTCTAGCTTGCTGTAGTCGATATCGTCATCATGTGCGATAGTCGTAGACCTGCACCACGGATGTAGAGGTGGATAGTTGACGCCAGGAACAGCCTTGTCTGTATCGTAGACCTTGTTGTCATGTTCTTGACAGATGTGCGACGTCCGTCTGTCCAATACTGCCACAAATTTGTACTTGGTAATTTCAGCATCTTCATAGCTGAGTAGTTCCATTTGGTTATGAAAAAACGCTGACTCAGTACGAACCAAGCGTCTAGCGTTGTTTTGACCTACTCCGAACCGTTCAGCAATAGCTTGAGAAGTGTCTCTTACGCTTCGACCCGTCATGAGACTTACTAGGAGCTCGTCTTTCACGCTTGAAGCTAGCGCCCCAGTGTTTGACCATATTCTGTCTGAATATGCTTCTCCTGTCCATTTAAGAGCCTTTAGACGCTTGATTTCAGTTTCAGGGAGATTAGAGAAACTATAAGCCAGTCCCGTTTGCTGTTGCAGGTCAAATGTAGCCTTATAATAGCTATCTTTCATCAAATCGCTATAAAAGGCATCTGAGCCTTTCTTCTCCGAATGATAGATTGACTCACGCATGCGGTCTAAATCATCATTCAAACGCTCTAGGCGCTTCATGCGATAAGCATAGGCTGGACTGTCCAAATCAGCAAGCAATCGTTGGATGTTCGGGTCGTTCGGTCTTGCTTCAAGAACCTTGCGAAGTTCGTTCAGGTCTTTTGGGTCTTTCATATTCTTTAGGACCTGACGAGCATCACGCTCACTCAAACCATAGTCTCGTTGGAATTTATCAAAGACCTTGTTGATTTGCTTATCTAAATACGCTTTAGATTGCTTGTAAATCTCATCGAACTTGTCAGCTTGCCTCTCAGCCTTGTCCATTTGCTCATAGATGAGATTAGCCTTCCTCTTGGTCCAATACTCCTCGTTCTTCATCTGCTACCTCTTCGTCTGGCTTCGTGTTCGCTTGATTAAAGAATGGCACACGGTCCTTGTTTTTTTCTTTCTCTTCTTCGAGTTCTTCTAATTCAGCGTCAGGATCTTCAACAAATGGCAAGAGAGAAATAAGCTGACGAAGTGATACCTTGCCCTCAAGATTATTGATAATCTGTGACAATTCAAGCAAGTTCTTAGGAAGTCCACGGCTAAACTGTGGCACGATTGAATGTGCTTCAAGTGCAATCTGCTGCATGCCCAAATAGTGAGCAAAGATAGCAATCCGCTGTCTAAGACCTCGCTTATAGTTCGCTTCTTTCGTCTTAGTTATCATTTCAAGGCCTAGTAGCTTGAATTCCATGGCTACGCCCGAGCTATTGCCTGCGAAGTTCTTATCTGTCAAATTCGGCACATGGCTGAATGTGTAGATATCTTCTTTCAAGGCCTTACGCAAAATTTCAGTCGCGTTTTCGTCCAAGGCATTTTTCAAGAAATCGGCCTTAGCATCTGCTGGCAATTCCAAAAGACCTTCTTCAGCAAGGATACTCATTGCCTCTCTAGCATCTTCCAGATTGTCAGCTAACTGCGCTCCATACAATACAAGAATAGACTCAACTGCTTGCTCTTTGTCATTTACTCGGTTACCCATCAACGAATTATAAGCATCAATCAAGCTGATTTGTTGCTCGTAATCACCAATCGCAAAGTGATTATTGCGATACTCGATGATTGGGATTTGGCCGAGATTGTGCGGTTCTACTTGCTCGTTTCGGGTTGTTCCCATACTCGAATCACGCAGCACGATGTGATAATGCAGATTCTGAGTAAAGACCTCGGCTTGATACTTAGTAGCATCTTTCGTATCATCTTTGATTTCGTAGTAATAAACCGCAAACAAAGCCTTCCGTTCGATGCTATCATCGTATACAAGAAATACATTCTCAGGGTCTACGCTAGTCGAGTCAAGTTCAGTCAATCCTTCTTTGGCATAGATATACTCGTAAGCACGCCCATAGATAGCCATATTCAAAGCATTCTGCGCATCCACTTGGTCTATTTCAGCACCGTCAAAAGCTACAAGCAAAGGCTCAAGGTCGCTCTCAGCAGTATTGTTATACTTGATAGGATTGCCCATGAAATAGCCAGTAGACGTGTCTGCAATGTCCTTAGCGTGATTAGCTACTGTTTTGAAGTTTGGAGCATTCTTGTTTCGTCGCTCATGCTTCAAAATAGCATGGTCACCCAAGTAGTATTTCTTCAAATCTCGCAAGTGACTGCGCTCTTGTGCGTGCTTGCAAATCAGCTTGTAAATCAATCCCTTACTCAAAGCTGTTTCATCGTATCCATCCCGTGGATAGGTTAAAATCTGATACATTTAATTCCTTTCTATAATCCGTATTGCGAACGTCTCCGGACGGTTGCTTTGGGTTGGGAATGATGCGAATAAATCGCATAGCGCACCGCATCCAGTACGTCGTCATTCTCTTTCACTGGCTCGCCTGTCTTCTCATTCCAGATATACTGATAGACCTCATCTTTGAACTTGCTGACCTTATCTGAAACAACAAAAAAACGCCCAGCTTTCATCAGCTTAGCGACTTCTTCGATACCAGACAAGACAGCTTTGTTTGCGTTAAAGGTCTTTAATTGCTCTCTCTGAAATCTAGCTACGTGTTCAGGTCGTGCACTATCTGCCCAGAATGTGATATTGCCATATCGTTCTTTGATGTCTTTAGCAAGGTCTACCCAAAAATCTATCTCTTTGTACTGATGAGCGTGTTCCTCTAACAGATAAACCGAACCGTCTGAGGTTTCTCCGATAACAACGATAGAGCCATAGTGCTCATATCCCCAGTCGACACCAGCGTATATCTTCGTGATATCCTTTGGCATGTCTTCTACAAACATTTTCTCGCTAAAATCACGATAAACAACGCCTTCACCAGTCACCCAAAGACCAAGGATATCTCTATCGTAAAATACACCAGCTGGCGTAGCATTTTTGATATTCTCGCGGTATCTATCAGACATGAATGTATTATCGTCTAACTTGAAATGAAAGTCGATAATCATATTATCACCAGAGTTGATATAATCTCGTCTGAGCCAGTGAGTTGGGATATCTGGGTTACTATCCCAAACAATCCGTGCACCCTCTCCCGAACAACGTGAAATGATTTCTTTAAATACCTGTTCATTAGCGAGTGACGCCTCGTTTATGTAAGCTCCAAAAGCAGTAAATCCACGAGCACGTTTTAGTCCTGAAATTGACCCAGTGTATACTTGAATCACTTTAACTCCACAAAGAGTAAACGCTCCGTGCTTGTCGTATTTTGGCTCAATATCAAACATGTTATAAAGTTCTTGTATGATATTATTTTGTATCGAAGTTGAAGACGTCCCAGCTAAGATGTACATCGGTTCATCGATGTCTAACTTATCAGCTGTCTCTCTCACTCGTGCGATCTCATTCATGAAAACCATGTTGTTTAGAACAGTTTTACCTGAACGTTTCGCACCATGAAGACCGCAAATAAAGAAATCATCGTTCAAAACTCGTCTAAGAACTTGCTCTTGTTTTTGCGTGAACTTACTTGTCATTGAAAGCACCTCTCAAAGCCTTAGCAAACTCTACAAGCTTATCGTCATGCTCGTCATCCATACCAATTTGAGATTTAAGTTTCTCTATTTCAAGCTCAAGTTTTTCAGCTTGTTTAGCAGTCGGATATCGTTTCAATATTTCAGCTATCGCTTTGATAACTGTGTTATTATCCGCCTTTTTCGTAACTCTGTCCACCTCACCAGTTACCGGATTCATCATCAAAACTTCTTCAAGTCGCTTGCCTCTTGCAATGTCTGAAAGAATTGAAAGGGCCTCTTTGGCACTCAAAATGTTCTCATCGTGCATCTTTTCGGTTTCTGTTTGTATGAACGTTTTAATGCTTGCATTTTCTAGTAATTTACTAGCGGTTGTTCTGGCGTAAGCCTCACTATAACCGGCAAATATTGCGGATTGATAGACATTGCCTGTCCTCAAATACTCGCTCGCAAACATCTTTTGTCTTTGATTTAACCCAATGTCCATCACCTCCATTTTTCTACAAAACAAAAAGCCACACGATTGTGTGACCTTTTTAAGACCTCTCACAGACTTTGCAGGAATCGAACCCACGATAACAGTTTTGGAGACTGTTGTGTTACCACTACACTAAAAATCTAAATAACGGCACCAGGGATTGAACTAATAATACAAAGAGGAAATCACCAGCTTACCCCCCCTGATACCGTTAAAACATTAAAGGAGTCATCAATCCGCTTTACCGTACTTGCTGACAATACCATAATATCACTTTAAAAATTCCAAAGAGTTCCATTAGTTCCATTTTTTAGAAATTTTTTTCAAAGCACTCTCTCTAGCCCGATGAATCGTTCCGCGCCCACAACGTAACTGAGCTTGAATTTGATTCCACGATAGTCCATCTATATACAACAACCGCATGATGATATTTTCTACAGGGTCGTCCAATGACTCAATCACTTGCACCAGCTCATCACGCTCTTTATACAAATCTTGAATTTCTTGATATAGTTGCTCTGATTTATCAATGATCAGCACATTCAATTCCTCGGAGCGATTAGACGAGTTTTCTGACTTTGGCATATTATTAAACTGCTGTCCTCGCAAGATGCTCGATTTTAGGCTGATGATTTCCTGGTGTTTCGACTTCGCTTTGATATCGATGTACTGCAAAGCTTTTAATCGTTGCTTGATATTTATCGTCAATCTTTCACCTCCTCAATCTTAATCCCTGGACAATCAAACACCCAGCCGAACCCAGCTTCTTCTAATCGCTTTCTAGTAAAGCTTTCAAGATCGCCATACACCATTTCAAAATCAAGATGATTGCCACCCTGTCTGTACACAGTTTTCAACGACTGTCCATTGCACAATATCACTTCATATCTCTTCTCTTCCTCGACCTCGTAGCCGAAAATCCAAGCTAGTGCGAAGAGTTCGGAATTATCCCAATACCATTCTGCAACTATGTCAGACATGCTTGCGTCTATTGAGTAGGACAGTGTATGACCCAGTTTTTTCTGTTCTGCGATAAAATCCGCCACAAACTGCGGAACTTTGACTTTTTGTGTTTCGTCTAGTTGCTCCAAATCTTTTAAAAAATTCTGACAAGCTACTTTTGCTCCAATATCAAATAAACCATTTTCAAATTTTCTGTATTTCTCAATCAATTCATGCTTATTCATTTTCTTTTATCTCCTCCTGCTTGTTTCTCAAGCCAGTTAAAGAGCAGACCGAACTGCTCCGTCACTAGCTCATCATCATTGTATTGTTTACAAATTTCTCCGATTGATGACACTACCCATAGCCAATAGGCATCCGAGCCGAAGCCAACTTCTTGGCTCTTCTGATTACTGAGCGCCATCCATTCCGGAATAACTCTGCTGAAGAAATCAATATAATTGATTTTCATGGCAATTCCTCAATCTTGATATAGATTCCGACTGTATCCGCCCAGAACTTTTCGACAATCTCGCTGGCCACTTGTGCATCATCTTGCCAGTATCCCAGTTTTGTCATGCAGTCCTTGAGTAGCTTCTGCAGATTGTCCGTATCTGGCTTTGTGGTCTTGTACTGGCCATCATAGCTTTTTTTGATACGAGGGAAGCACCACTTGACTGTCAGTCGAACAGCTCCTTTAAATTTATCAGGAGGCACATACTGCGCAAGCAAACTCTCAAATTTCGCCCTGGCATTTTTCAGATCCTCTGGCTCATAAAAGATTGGCTTACCAAATTGCACGTTTACCTTTTTTTGCTGGTGAGTCGTTGTTGGAATTTTTTGCATTGGTAAAAAGAATTCAATAGACATTTTTAAAAATGCACTTCCTTTCTTTTTTAAATTTCGCTTTTAGTCCATGACCCTTGTATATGACAGGGTGCGTTTTAAGCAACCCTGTCTATACAGGTATGGACATGATGGACGACAGGACATTATCTATATATATAATATATAGTTGTCTGTCGCGCGACAACACCGTATTTTATGGTTCTGTCGCGACAACGACAACACCGTAATTTTATAGTGCTGTCGCTATTAGGACACGACCAGAATTTTACGGTTCTGTCGCTGATTTTATTACAGGGATAATATTGCCTGTATTTTTATCTATTTGGTATTTTTTAGATGTTTTTATTCGTCTTTCGACAGTCCTAACTGTTATACCTAAATAATCGGCCACATCCTCTTTCGATGGTGGCTCGCCGAAGTTCGCGTTTTCGATTGCTTCGTCAAACTCTATCAGTTTTTGCTTTTTGTCTTCCTTTGCGTTCTTTTTGCGAGTTTCTTTAGCTCTTTGCCAGCTCGGTTTATCATCGTCCAGCTTAATATCCGCAAGCACGCCTGTTTCATCAAGCGTGTGTACTGGATAGCTGAACCACATATTGACTGGCTTGAACTTGGCAAACTCTCGGAGCGTGCCTTCGATTCGCCATGCGGTCGCTATCTGGATCTTATTGCGGACTTTTTCAAGCTTGTCTACATAAGGAGCTCGAGACATCACGTCAGGAATACCTTTTTCGAAATGTGTCCGCATCTGCGCTGGGCTCAAGAGGTCATCTAGCCCGACATTCTGTTGATAATAAGCATTATTTCGCTCTTGCAAAGCCTGCTTGTACACTTCGCACGCTGCCTGATTCAGTCTCTGAGTAAGCAATTCTTCTGATACTTCCAGCTCGACCAAATCGATAAGCGCGTCAGGATCCCGAGCGAATACACCCGAACCACTAGCGCGGTCCATGGACTTCTTGCCACCTTGACTGCCCTTTGAGTGGTGATGGCAGTAAATAACACTAGAGCCTAGTTCTGTAGCCACCTTGTCAAATTGATTGGTAAAGTGTGCCATCTGGTCTGCGCTGTTCTCGTCACCCGTCAGGACCTTATAAATCGGGTCAATGATGACTGCGATGTAATTTTTCTTCAGCGCCCTGCGGATAAGCTTAGGTGCTAGCTTGTCCATTGGTACGGTCTTGCCACGGAGATTCCAGATATCAATGTTACTGATATTCTGCGGTGCTAATCCCATGGCTTGGTAGACATCACGGAAGCGATGCAAGGCAGACGGACGGTCTAGTTCCAGATTGACATAAAGGACGCGCCCTTGAGTACAATCCCAGCCCAGCCACTTCTTGCCTTCGGCAATCGCTATAGACATCTCGATCAATGCGAATGATTTACCAGCTTTTGAAGGCCCAGCAATCAGCATCTTGTGACCTTGACGAAGGACACCTTTAATCAATTCAGGAGCCAATTCTGGCAAGTTATCCCAACTGTCGGCCAATCCTTCAGGATCAGGCAAATCATCGTTCAAATCTTCGATGTATTGATACCATTCATCCCAATCGGTCTTACCGATGTTAGTATCTACCAAAAATTGCTTCTGGCCGTTGCGAACGAACCCCGGCATACGTGATAACCTACTCGGATTTCGGTTTTGGGTATCAACTACAATACCGTTTTTCTGACAAACTTTGTAGAGATAATCCACACGTTTGCGATATTCTTCATAATTGCCAGCATCTACCTTCACGATAGCGTGTAGCGATTTGTTCCCACTGTGTACCAAGGCTGCAATCGGCAGCTCAAGCTCTTTGTAAATGGCATTCTGCTTGTCGATTGGCATGCTGTCGGATTCCACCAGAGCATAGCGAAAATCTGTCACATTTTCGTTTTTAGCGCCCTTGCCATCCATTGGGTTGAAACGAACCCATGCACCAGCTTCTTCGTGATAGTCACCAAGGACAGCTCCAATATCTCCATTACATTCTTGTAAGAGTTGAATCAACTCACCAGCTGTACGGTCGTAAGCCCCCTTTGTTGGCAACCATTTGACAATCTCGCCCGTTTCGTCATCAGTCTTGGGGTAGCACGTGGTTACATAACCGACATTTTCGCCAGCTTCAAAAAGTGTTTCAAGGTATTTGATGATTTCTTGAACTGGATTCCAAATCGTCGGCTCATGGATTTCCTTACCTTCAATCCAGTCTTTGTCAATCACACGATAATCACGGTCTATTGTATCGGTCCAGCCTAGCTCATGCGCATTCTCGCTGTCATAGCCAGATTGCGACACCCAACCGTTCTCTTTTGCGAGTTGGGTAATCGTGGCACCTGTCACGATGGTTCCAGCTTCTTCGTTGAAAGTATCCCATTTCTTGAAGCATTCGAATTTCTTGTATCGGCTATCATTTTGCGACCAGTTATCCCAATCAGATGCCGTATATCCTTCGTGTTTAAGGGCCATGCCTATATTGACCCATGTTTGATAATCTACCGTGGCAGGATTGATATAATCCAGCAACGGCAATAAGTTAAAATCATTCTCTGCCACTGTTTTCTCCTTTTTTAAAATAAACTAATTTGAAAGGTTGAGAGCATTTTCTCCTGTGCAGCCTTATAAAAATCTTTCTTGATTTCAAATCCATAGGCTGACCTATTCATCTCAATAGCAGCCCTTAAAGTTGAACCAGAACCTGCTACGGGATCAATGACAACATCACCCTCATCTGTAAAAATTTCAATCAATCGTTTCAAAACTGGTATCGGTTTTTGCGTAGGGTGGATAACGGGGTAAGAGCTATCTTTCTCCCACGGGGCGTGATTGAGTATCATAGCCCCACTATTGTTAAATTTTGGCAGCTTATCTCTGTATAATACTGTTGCCTCTTCAACTGCGCCAACAATTTTCATGTTGGCCTTTAGTACTTGCGGACTTGACTTTTTTGTAAAATAGAGCGGATAAGCTTTATTAAAACCATGCTTTTTGCCACATTCTATAATCATGTCTCGCTGTTGCCAGGCATGAAAGACTATCATGGCAGGTGCTTTCCCCTTTTCCTTTGGTTCTTTCTTCAATAACCGACTACAAAAATCAAAGAAATTATTGATTTTAAAATCATTATCTGTATCAAAGAATGATTTACCAGCCAGCTTGCTTTCACCATTTCTGTTATCACCGTCTTTATACCATCTAGGGTCAGAGGCATAAGCGTTGTTTCCCAAATTGTAAGGTATATCAGCAATAATCAATTGCGCTCTTGGAATATTGTATCGTTTAGCATTTTCAAAATGATCGTTAAATAATTCATATTTCATACATCACCCCGGCACATATTCAGCTGGTCGCACGCCTGCTGGCAATCTCCAGCCGTTTGCAGCAATGCGATCGATCATATTTCTGGCTTGGTCAAATTGCCACATGCCAACATCCTTAAATCCGCGACCTTCCAAGAAGCGAATCTGTTTCGGTGTCGTCAAGCCTTCTGATTGTCGTTTGTGCAATCTGTCTAGCAAGAGATTTGCCTTGCCTGCGTTTCCGATTTCGTCGGTAAAGATACCGTATTTCTCAAGCGCTTTGATTTGTTTATCTGAAGGAGGCGCCATTTCATAACCGAAGCTTGGGACGTAACTTGACAAATCTTCGGCGTGGATAGACATTTCAAATTGCAATGGATCTACTAATTTGCGCTTACGTTTACGCATTTCTTCCAATTGTTTAGCCAAAGCTTCCTCACGTTGAGCGACTACGTCTTCTGCTGCCTTAACTTCCATATCTTCAAGGTCGAGCATGACACCTGTTTGCTCTTCCATATTCTCAACCATTTTCTGAGCTACTTCTGGAGTCTCACAAATCAAGTGAGCTGGCCGGCATAGTTCGTGGCGTTCAGTGTGCCAGAGGAAGTCTAGCAAAAGCAGTTCTTCTTTCCCTGGATGTAATCGAGTGCCACGCCCCACCATCTGGCTATACAAGGCACGTACCTTAGTAGGTCTTAGCACAACTACACAGTCTACTGATGGGCAATCCCAGCCCTCGGTTAAGAGCATAGAGTTACAGAGCACGTTGTAGCGGTCTTTCTCAAAATCTTCCAGAATCTCTGCACGATCCTTGGACTCTCCGTTGACTTCAGCTGCACGAAAACCCTTTGCGTTTAGAATGTCGCGAAATTTCTGCGAGGTCTTTACCAAAGGCAAGAATACGACTGTCTTTCGGTCTGCACATTGTTTGACCATTTCGTCCGCTATCTGTTCCAGGTATGGGTCCAGTGCCGTTCCGACATCGCTCGCTTTAAAATCACCCGCTGACATGCTGACATTTGATAGGTCTAGGCTAAGCGGAATTGTCAAAGCCTTGATTTTAGATAAGTATCCTTCTTGGATAGCTTGAACTAGCGAATACTCATAAGCCAAGCTATCGAAGTAAGAGCCGAGGTTCTTCATATCTCCACGGTCAGGGGTCGCTGTGACGCCTAAGACATTCGACTGTTCAAAATAACCAAGCACACGTTGATAACCATCTGAAATAGCGTGATGAGCTTCGTCAACCACAATCGTATCGAACCAGTCAGGAGGAAATTGACTAAGTCGCTTCTCTCTCTGCATGGTTTGTACTGATCCGACAACTACTCGATACCAGGAACCAATAGAAGTATTTTCGGCTTTTTCCAGAGCTGTACCAAGTCCAGTCGCAGTCTTGAGCTTATCGCTAGCCTGTTCCAAAAGCTCCGACCTATGAGCAAGGACAAGCACACGCTTGCCCTCTTTCACTTGGTCTTCGATGATTTTGGAGAAGACGATTGTCTTTCCACATCCAGTAGGTAATACTAAGAGCGTGCGTTTGCGACCTTTAGCCCATTCAGCTTGAACAGCTTCCCGTGCTTCCTGTTGATAAGGTCTTAATTGCATCCCTTACCTCCTAGAATTGCCCAGCTTGGTATCCAGCTTGTCCTTGTGGTTGTTGTCCAAAGTTCTGCGGTTGTGGTTGTTGGTAGCTTGCTTGTGTAACTTGTCCTGGTTGTTGGTTCAACACTTTTGTATAATCCACGTCTTCAGGGTAGAGCATGGATTTGACTTCGTTGTAATTGTTATTATTGTATTGTCGGGTTCCGACTTTACATACTCCAGTTGCACCGATGATGGTATTCCAGTTCATGCGAAGCGGTTCGCCCTTTTTCTTTTGGCCGATTGCAGCAAAGAAAGCAGATAACATTCCTTCAGTTGAGCTGTGTAAGAATAGGTTGTGGCGCAGTTCGGTCTCGCCTTCGTTAGCTACAATCTTGATGCTGACGATAGCCTTATTACATGCTGGTAGTTTACCTGGATTTTGAGGATTTGGCGTGTGTCGTGTACGTTCCATGCCAACGACTGTAAAATAGTACAATCCGTCAGGCAGTAGGACGAAATCCGAGTCCTTTTCAATCGTGTCTTCCCAACCAATTTCGTGATCAAAGTTGTTGTATTGTTGTTGTGTCATGTTGATTTCTCCTTTAAGCTAAAATAGTAATTTTTTTGTTGCTAGCAAGTTCATTTTTTAAATAATTTGCGATGCTTTCGACGGCTTCTAATTTCCATTTACCACCATCTGCTTCAAAGAGCGCAAGATTTGCCAATTTGTTGATGCGGAAGACGAATTGACTTGCTGGTTGTTCCACTTCGTTGAAAGTACGATATGGTCGCAAGGTTACTGGATTTGGAGTTTTAGCTTGTGCTAGGCTTGCTACCCCATCACGAACCGTAGCCATTTGACTGATGCCATTGTCCTGTACTTCTGCACCTTTTTCGATTTTCAAATGGCTAGCAAAATCCAAAACCAAATTACGGTCTGCATCATTGATAAACATAGACTGCAGCATAATATTGAATTCTTCCTGGTCGCGCCAATTGCTAAAAGGAATAACTGGAACGGTTGCTTTTACAGATACGAGCTGAGGACGTTTACCATTTTCAAAATCAACTTGATCATATACAGATACTTTTTGGAAACTGTCCACGACAACTACAAGTTTACAATCACTGATGAAATCGTTATCTGATTTGAGATAGTCAACTAGACTTTTGAGTGTCTGAAGCTCAAGGATAGGTGCGTACTTACGAGGCGTCAGTTCCTGTAAGTCATATTCATTGCTGTCAAAATATTCCTTCCCGGTTTCTGAACGAATGATTTTCTTTTCTTTACCCGCTAGTTCGACTGCGTATGATAATGCATCTTTAATATTTTCTGTCATGGTTAGTTACCTGCTTTCTTTTGATTGTAATCAATGATTTTAGATTTTTCCTGTTGTTCCACTTTTTCGATGAGAACGCCAGTATCGGTCCGCATATCTCCGTTGTCATCAAAGTAAGTTTGACCAGGGATACCGCTTTTGAGCTCGTTTGCGTGAATTTTACCAGTGTCATCACGACCGACAATGACAGTTGTTGCGACACCTTTCTGTGGTGCCAAGGTAGATTTGACTTCCATACCTGTCTTAACGACTGTACGCTCATCGTCTGTTGACATCGTTAGTGTGATAGTAACCTTGCGAGTCGCTTTAGCTTCTGTATTGAGATCCAGAATATTCTCAAGAACTTTTTCAAGTTCTTTGTCAACCTTTTCTTGTAAGGCTGTATTTGCGATTTTTGACAAATCAATTTGAATAGTTTTATCTTTCATAGATACTCCTTATTGTATTTTGCTATGATTTCTAATTCCCAAAATCTACACGGTGAAGGGCAGTTCAGGATCCGCTCGTACTTGATTTTGAATAACTTCCATAGTCGCCTGCCAATGTGCCACAATCATATCCCAGTAATCAGGAGGGAAGTTTTCAATCGGAGTTCCTAGTGGGAAGTGTCCACGGATGTAAGCGACTTTTTGAAGTTCTTCTTCTGTCACGTTTCCTTGCGTCATGAGGTCCGTCAAACTCTTAGGCAAGCTTGCATGATATTGCGCTGGTGGTGTCTGAGTCTTGCTAGGGGCTTCATTTTGAGGTTTTTCAGCGACCTGTGACATATCGAGAGGCAATTCCTCTTGGATTTGCTCAGGGGCTTGCTGTACGGTCTGCTGAGGTGCTGGAGCAACTGCTTGAGGTTGTGGCGCAGGCGCTTGTACTTGTTGATTCGCAAAGATATGGGCAATTCCTGCATAATGGAACGGCATTTCATCAGGCAATCCATGACGATTCTTGGCATCCCAAGCTGGTCGATGATTGGTATACATCACACGCTCACCGCCCTGCGCCTTCTTCTTGCCATTATCAGTCGTCATGACTAAGGTCTTGTAATTGGCAAATAGAACCATGTCTGCCCACTCTTTTACAAGCGGTGCGGTTTTAGACCCTGTCTTTTGGCCAAGCTTTAACTCGTACCGATCATAAGAACCCATCTCGTCCGGTTGCTCAAATTTTTTAATCTGAGCGTGTGCAGTCAATACCACGTTAATTCCCATATCGACCAAGTCAGAAAGACTATTCAAGAATCGTCCCATTTCTTCTTGGACATAAGTGTAGCCCTTACCCCAGCCAAAGTCTTCAATTCCCTTTTTACCATGTTGTGCGCAGACATCAGCTACTGCCAATTGCTCTGCCCAGTCAACCGTATCAACAATGAGTGTTTTACACTCTGTTGGGTTTGCCTTAATAAAAGCAATCTCATTTACTAACATGGTCCAGCTTGTTGGCTTGTCAAGTCGAGCCACATCCATGTTATCTGTTGAACCTTCCGTGTCGATAAAGACGGGGTCTGGGAATTGACTAGCAAAACTAGATTTCCCAATCCCTTCAGGACCGTAGATAACTACCTTTTGAGCTCGCGCCCGTTTTCCTCTAGTAATCTGCATTTCTTAGTCCTCCTCATTACTTTTTACTAACATTTCAAGAAGATTTTTAAAGGTTTCTTTTTTAGCTTCTTCAATCGATTCTGTCAAGTCTTCCGGTTCGTTGCCGTCTAGCGTTTTTAGTGTGTATTCTGCTTCGACGACTAAAATTTCACAATTGAGCGCGTTTGCTAATTTTTCAAAGTCTTCTTTTTGGTCTTCGATTGCCTTGAGTTCATTTTTTGCAGCGCGTTTAAGATCATCTGTATATTCAACAGAATAAGCAAACGTTCCTTTTTTGCTTTTATAGTTGTTTACAAAAGTTCCTGTTTTTTTATTTCTTAATACTGCGAATTTGTCTGTATGTTTCATGATGTTTCCTTCTTTCTTTTTTTAGAATCCGCCTTGCCACCCTTGCGGTGTTTGAATTGTTTCGGGTGTGACGCTGTAACCATCTTCAATAATAACTGAGCACTCTCCGCCCGTTGATACCCGTGTCGCGATTGCTTGCAAACCTTCTTGTTCAAGCCATGCTCCAAATTCTTGCAAAGTCTGCTGATCCATTTGCTCCAGCTTGTCAATCAGCACAAAACCGCATTCTGGCTTCAATTTACGCACGATTGCAGTCGCTACTTGTAATTGCTGGCTACCAGACATGTTATCCCAACGTTGACCAAGATAGAGCAACTCGCCATCATCCACGGACAAACCAGGTAGTGGCAAATCTGCGTTAGTAAGTAGGTCTGTTTTTTGCTTGCGGATGTCATCAATAACAAGGTCTAATTCACGATATTGCTCGCGATAGACCTTGGCATCTTCTTCAGCCTTATCCTTGTCTAGATTAGCACGCACTTTACGATTGATTTCGTCAATCTCTGCGATGTTACGTTCGATTTCTTCAGTAGATTCATCGATAAGATCCATAGCGTCGGTATTTGCGATAGCTAAGTCTTGAGCCAATTGTTCTTCTTTTGTTCTCGCGTCAGCCAACAATTGCTCCAGTCGTTCAACTTCTGCAGTTGCTGAATCGTGTTGATTTTGAATAACTACCAAGTTCTGACGCTTGCGGGCATTCTCGCCATTCTTAGCAAGGATAGCTTGTTGTTGTTGGATAAGTTCAGCGATAGAGACCAGCTCTTTTGGCGCATCTGGATAGTACGGCTGTTCTTTAGCGAACTTTTCTTTTTGGTCAGCAATCACGCCGATTGTATGGCGCTCATCATATTTGGCCTTTTCCTGTAATTCCAGTTCAGCCAATTGAGGACCAACTCCGATAATCTGCAACAGAGTTTTAGCCTTTTCTTTGCTGGTCTGCTCCATGAATTTTGGCAAGTTGATAGCTAGTTCTTCCACAAAGCTATCCAGCAAATTTTGACCAGCCTTGTTACCACTTGGGTCAATGACCTTGAGAGTGCTGTTCTTACCACTACGCTCCACAACCAAGCCGTTTGATAGCGTGATTTTAAGGATGGGCGGGATTGTACTTCCTTCGCGTTGGGCTTGGCTAGGCTTGTACTTGTTGCCCCCAAGCGCCCATGCAATCGCGTCTAGTACGCTCGTTTTGCCTTGGTTGTTATTTCCGCCGACAATTGTCAGACCAGTCGCTGACGGCTCTAGCTTGACTGCTTTAACGCGCTTGACGTTTTCAATTTCCAGTTTGTTGATTGTTACCATTTTAAACTCCTTCTTCTACACCTTTTGCGAGTCCCACAGGAGGTTCCACATCATAAGTAAATTGTTTGTCTGAATTTCTCAGGTTCATGCGTGCAATATTGTTAGCTATTCGCTGGCTATCTCGTTTTTTCATTTCAGCGTGGTCATCTAGTTTATTTACTAGCGACCAGAGCGCAATTCCTACGATTGTCACGAAATATAAGTATTCCATCATTTTGAGTTTTCCTTTTCTTTATAGATTGCCACAATGTTTTCAAGATCAGCAATACGCTGATTGGCATTTTGAAGTTTTTCTTGTGTTTCAATCAGTGATTGATTGAGGTCCAGAGCGACCACTCTCCAGTCCAGATTGGTTTCTTCGACCTCTTTCGAAAAGTAGTTTTTAATTCTTGTTAGTAGGTTCATCCGACTGACCTCATTTTCTTGCTTTTCACCATTTCTTTTTTCCAATCTCGACTGCCTCTGTATTGCAGGTAGGCATCAAAACCTTTAATCGTGACAAGTTGGCCATCATTCCTAAGATGCTTCTGTTGGCTAGGTAGCTTCTTCATCTCGCGTCTCATGTCTCCCGCTTGCCGTTTCGAGCATCCAAAGATGTGTTCTAATTCTTCATCATTAGCCGAAACCTTTTCGATGATTACATCTTTAATTCTTACAATTTCAACTGTTTCCATTTTTGCTCCTTTCGTGATATAATTTAGATGAATATTTTGTTGAGCGCCTGACTTCTGTTAGGTGCTTTTTTTGAATTAAGCCACATCTTGTTGCTCAATCAATGGCAAAATCCCTTTTTTGTTTTTAAGCAGATCATAAAGAAACAATCGTCCCTTTTGAGTCCAGTAAGTATGCATCTTGCTATAATCTGCATCAATTGTATGAGTTTTCGACTGAGTGTAACCTTTGCCTGCATATTTCTGATACAAAAGCCAAGTGCTACCTTGCTTGTACTGTACTTTAAGCTCATGCAAGATTTTATTCAGCTTCGTAGCGCTCATCCCGTAATCTTTAGCGATTACTGAAATCGGTACAAGTGATTTATTTTGCAAGACTAAGTCGTAATATGTTGCTTTCGGTTGGAGCTCTTGGATAATTTGATTCTTTTGAGCTACTTCCTCCTGCGCTTTCAAACGTAGCTGTCGTTCTTCTTTTAGCTTCTGAAGTGCTGCGATTGCCATGTCTGGATTCTCCAGAAGGTCATCAATAGCATAAAGACCGTGCTTGCGAATTGATTTCAAGATTTCTTTTACTTTTTTCTTGAACTCTTTAGCCAGCGGCTTACGTGATTGCATGAGAACTTCGTAGAGACCGTTTTCTGTCAAGAGATTTACTTCTCTTATTTGACCTGCCCTAAGGATTGTTGAGGTTAGCTTTTCATCTTCATCTACTGACTTTAACATTTCCGTAGGATTGCTATGCTCGATCCATTCAGCTACATCCTTTGCGACAAACAATGGTTCATCTGCTGTACCGTATACTGTGAAGTGTTTACCGAGAACTTCTTGCTCGTTAATAATAGTTAATTCCATCCGTTTCCTCCGTGATGTCTTTCATTTCCCCACTCTCAAATTCAATGACTTGATCAATGATGGCGTGATAGGTGCTTTGTGAGATTAAAAGAGCAACTTTAGGTTCTTCAAAGCGAACCGTGTTTAGTTGCTTCTCAATTGCTGCAACTCGTTCTTCTAAGGTCATGTTATTCCTCCAACAATTGTTCAAGACGAACATTTAAATAATTTGCAATCGAGTTTAGAGTAATAGCAGATGGTGAACTGATATTCCATTTGCTGATTGCTCCATTGCCTAAATCAAGATCCTTCTCGATTTTATAAATCGAAATCCCCTTCTCTGAAGCAATTTCTTTTATTTTGTCATAAATCACTTCTGATACCTCCTTTCAATAGAAAATTTTATAAGAAAATAAGCGTTATTTGTTGACAAATAATAGAAAATAGTCTATTATGAGGGTATAAGAAATACAGCTATATCATAAAAACAGATACAACAAAAATCTTGGCAGATTATTCTATTTGTATTTTATGTTAGCCGGTCAACTAGCTTACAAAATAAGTATAAAGGAAAATTTTCTATTTGTCAACAGTTTTGATAGAAAATTTTACATTATTTTGTAAAGCCTTATTTTTGGAGGTTTTTACACATGACTATTTTAGATAGAATACGTTCGTTAGCTAACGATAGAAAGGTTACTCTCGCAGAATTGGAAAGAAATTTAGATTTTAGCAATGGTAGTCTTAGAAAATGGGGAACTTCAACCCCTAGTGGTGATAAAATTGAAAAGGTTGCTGATTACTTTAATGTATCAGTAGATTATTTACTAGGCAGAACACAAAATCCTTACACATCGAACGACAATTTAATGAACACTCAAGAACTTGAAACTCTAATAATGTTTCGAAAAGAAACTGAGGATATGTCAGATGATGAAAAAGAGCGCTTTAATAAAGCTCTCATTAACATGATGAAAAATGCTCGTGATCTTGTCAAAGATGATTCTTTCTGGAAGTAGGTACCTGTTTGAAACGATATAAAAGACCCTCAAAAGAAACTTACTTACAATATCACGAAAATGCAAATAGACTACTTATGGATATATCTGACCATTTCGATATTCATATTTCTCAAATTACTTTCGACCTAATCATTGATTTTTTCGAAACTAAGTTTAATATTCTATTTGTCTATTTCGAAGCGAATTTAATGTACAATTGGTTTCCGAGTAAGAAACAAGAACTTAAATATCATTTGACTTCAAATAATTCTCTATTATTGGTTGATTTCAGTTTTTGCAATGTTTGTTCTGGAATGACAATTCCGGATTTCGAAAAGAATCGCTTTGTTATTTACATCAATCAAGACGTAATTAAAGGAAGAGTTATGTTTACAATTCTTCATGAATTAGCCCATATATACTGTCATCTTATGAGTTCTGTTTATGATAAAGTTCTAGTTTCTAAGACCTCGTCAAACTATAGCGATTCCTATCCAACTGAAATCATCCCATTAGAGGACGAAGCAAATACCATTGCATCAATTTTGTTTCTCAATGATTATAAGTTACTTGAGTACATAAAATCTGGCTTGACATTCAAACAACTTATTGAACGTAGTCAAATGTCAAAGCCTGCATTGCATAATCGTTTGATGAACTTTCTAATGTATAATTGTAATTGTCAAGAATATTATGCTCTCAATATCGTTCAAGGATACAAAAAAGACGAGGGCTGGACCATTATGGCTTTACAACAATTTCAAAGAGAATTGCAAGAAATCGCTTAAAATACAAGAGGTAAAAAGAACATGACGACACAATCGGAGAGGTCGTCGACATTTATAAGGTTTAAAAAATTTAGCAGAATTAGGAAGGGAATATAAAATGGCTAAAATTATCAAAGTAACTGGAACAGAAGTTACTATCGCACATAATGAAGAATACATCAAAGTAAATCCATCTGAATTAAACTTTGTTCCTCAATTAGGGGATGAGGTCGAAATCCACAAAGTTGACGATGAAATAATCGTTATTAAAACAGAACAGAAGAAAGATGATAAAATCAACATCAATATCGTCAACGAAAATAACGCTGTCCAAAATCAGTCGCAAGTGGTAAATACACAAACAACTGCAGTAGGTCTACATTATGTAAATAAATGGGTGTACGTGTTATTGGCTATATTCTTTGGCGGATTTGGTGCTCACCATTTTTACGCTGGATATAATGGCAAGGGGTTCTTTTACCTGATATTGCTTATAACTGGCATTTCTGTTATCCTTGGTTTTTTCCAAGGAGTCCTAGCTTTGTTCAAGACGCCTGATGCAAATGGGAAAATTGCTGTCTAGTCCAGTCTGTTTTAACAAAAAAAGCCCCACGCTCTCAAAACTTTGGCGAGTCTGAGCGTGAGGCAATTAGGATAGTAAAAGGCTTTAAATAGCCCGTTTTCTTATACCCATTTTATCAAAAAAGTGAGGTAAAATCAATGTGGATGGAAGAACTTCCCAACGGGAAATACAAATTTTTTGAGCGATACAAAGATCCATATACTGAGAAATTAAAAAAAGTTTCAGTAACCATGGAGAAGAAAACTCCCCAGGCAAGAAATCAAGCTGCTATCTTGCTGCAGGAAAAGATAAAACAAAAGTTAGGAGAAAAACAACATTTTGTTTCTGATATAACTTTTGAAAAACTATATGAGGAATTTGAGGAAAATTGGAAACACGGTGTTAAAAACTCAACCGTCTACGCTTCAAAGAATGTTAAAAAAGAGATTTTAAAGCAGATAGAGGGCGACTATTTAGTTAGAAACATTGATAGACGATTATTGCAAAAAGTGATAGATCGGCTATTACAAGATGGAAGGTCTCATAACTATGTTTCTAAAATCAAGTTCAAGCTTAATCAAATAATGAAATTCGCTGTCAGAATGAATTATATTGATACAAATGAAATGCTATTTGTAGTTCGTTTTTCTCGCCCAGTTCCACCAATGGTGCATTAAGATGTTGCACAGATGCTCCTACATACCAATTGTTATGTATATAGTAAACACCTACTCCTAAATCTAAACTCTGACCATTTACCTCTGCTTTTGCAAAAGCAGGATCGTTAGCATCTTCTAAATCAAGTTTAGAACCGTCAAACTTTTCTAATAATAAGCCTAATTGTACACCTGCCGACAAAATACCGCCAAACAAATTTTTGCGAAAAGCATATTGACCTGCTATGCGTTGATGGGTAAAAAGCCCGATTTGGTCGCTTAAAATAGATACACCTACTCCGTGGTATTGCTTCATAAAATATAGTGGCATACTTGCACCAACATACATTGCTCGCGGACTATTTTTATATCCTGCAAAATTTAAAGCGTATGCTCCCACTACATTTAGTTGATTTTCTTTTCCCACAGAGGCTGGATTATAATAAGGTTCCATATTCCAGTAGTGACTAAAAGCCACATCGTATTGTGCCAATGCTACAACATTAGCAAATGCACAGAAACCTATTATGGATATTAAGCGTTTTAACACATTTATATAACGATGGTTTTTCGGTATTATTGCATTTTTCTTAAAAGGTATATTTTAGAAATTGCTTTTGTTTAATTTATCGTCCATACAAAATTTATACTATATTCCTAAAACGAGCTTGTAAAATGTTGCAGATAAAAAAACAACTCACCATAGATATTATATATGGTGAGTTGTTCGGATTATTTTTGTTTACCTAATCAATATTCATCTTCGTTCCACAAAAAGTCGTCTTTAGATGGATAGTCGGGCCAAATGTCTTCAATACTATCATAAACTTCGCCTTCGTCTTCTATTTCCTGAAGATTTTCTAACACTTCTAATGGAGATCCTGAACGAACAGCATAGTCAATAAGTTCTTCTTTTGTTGCTGGCCATGGTGCATCT
>ERZ773087.323-NODE-323-length-37071-cov-39.209315_pt1 | contig 37071 bp, 28 predicted proteins | sample MGYA00511375_ERZ773087 | MGnify/ENA primary metagenome ERZ773087 (study PRJEB29015, sample SAMEA2737995) | human oral metagenome | biome: human oral; feature: human-associated habitat; material: dental | place: China | collected 2063 ...
GAGACGTTTCTGTTCTTGCTGGTTATTCTCAATCTTGCCGGGCTTGGTTTTCTCGGTAAATTTCTCTGCTTCCTTAAGTGTCTTGGTCAGCTGAGCCTGCAAGTCTTCCAATCGTGCCTTTAGATCAATGCTGGATAAGGTGATGTAGGAGTGGTTGGGATAAGTATCCAAGAGTTTTTGGTAATAGTCTTTGCCCCGCAGGTGGATATTTTTCCTGTTTTCCGTTTTCTTCATCAGGCCTGAAAAGTCATCCAGTAATTCTGCTCCGCCAAATTGGATTTGAATGCCTTTGTTACGGGCTGTACGAATAGCCTGGCGAGTACTCTTAGAAAGCAGATCCTCGCTGAAATCTTCTTTATGGATATTGGCCTGCAAGCGAGGCTGGATGGTTTCGTCCAGAGACTCAGTCCGTCCGACCCAGACAGCTCCTGCTTGTTGCAGATCTTGAATCAACTCAATTGTCCCTGACTTGTCTTGCATTTCGCCGCCCATTTTGCTTTCTGCCAGAAAGAGGCTGGGGTCAAATTTGACAAAGAGCGCTTTTTTCTCCTTGGCAAATTTCTTGAGCGACGCCAAAACAAAGGTCAGTAGCTCCTTATCACTATAGTCCATGATGGGACCCCGAGGGATATAAAGCATGGTCATTCCCAAGGGCAGTGGTTTGATCAGGACACTGGCTACAGCAACCAAGTGGTCGTCTTTATAGAAGCCCAAGCGCTCATTAGCCCAGTTATCTTTGATCTGAGCCCAGGCTGAACTCTGCAGGAGATTGGCCTGGGGATGAGCCGTGACAAAATCGTCGTGTTCCTGAGCTGAAATTCCAATTTTGTAACTAAACATTATTTTAAAACCCACTCTCTAATGGCGTATGCTACGCCGGATTCGTCGTTTGATTTGGTGATATATTTGGCGATTTTCTTGAGTTCTTCCTTGCCGTTTTCCATGACAACAGGAGAGCCAACCGCTTCTAGCATGGCGCGGTCGTTTTCTTCATCGCCAATTGCCATGGTCTGCTCCTTGCTTAAGCCAAGTTTTTCAGCCAGATGCAGAACAGCAGCCCCTTTATTGACAGTCTTTTTGACAATTTCCAGATAGAAAGGAGCTGACTTAACTAGTGTATATTTTTCAGTTAATTCCGGTGGCAGTTTAGCAATAGCCGCATCCAAAATTTCCGGTTCATCAATATACATGCACTTAACGATTTCTTTATTGGCCATTTCTTCAGGTGTACGGTAGAAGATCGGCATGCTGACCAGATTGGACTCGTAAACAGTGTACTTGCCGATGTTTCGATTGGCTGTATAAATGCCGTCCTTGGTGATGGCATGCATATGGACACCTAATTTTCGTCCGAGTAGTTCGATATCCAGATAGTCGTCATAGGACAGTGTTTCTTTGATTAATTCTTGACCTGTGACAGTATCCTGTACCAGTCCACCGTTAAAAGTAATCACATAGTTGCCTGGCTGATTAAGCTCTAGCTCTTCGAGGAGTTTTTGAACACCGGCAATAGGACGTCCAGTTGCAATAACGATTTTGATACCAGTAGCCTTGGCATCCTGGATAGCACTGAAGACTTCTGGAGTGATTTCTTTTTTGTTGTTTAATAAGGTGCCATCAATATCGATGGCGACTAGTTGAATAGACATCTTATTCTCCGTAAATAAAGGTATCGTTTTTCATATAGCTTAGAAAAGCTTGGCTATTTTCATTGAACAAGCCAGCATCAGTTAACATTTCTTTAGGGAAATAGAAACGGTTGTCCCCTTGACGTGTACCCGCAAGAGACTGGACAATTGGAGAAAGGCTAGACAATTCTGCTAAACTACCGTCTTTTTGAATGATTTCAATCTGAGTACGTGGCTTTTCAACGTCTGGACGATAAAAATCATATGGAAGGTCAAAATTACGATGAATAGCAGTGTAATAATCTGGTTCAAAACCAACTTGTTTGACAAGCTGGCGTAGGACATCCAGATGTTTTTCATTTTCCTCTGAGAAAATCATGGATTTAAAAACTTTTCGGTTGACATATCGCTGAGCAAGGTCAGATAAGATGGTGTCAGGGCTGGTCATCCAGCTTTGGAAGTAGGTATTCATGACTCCATCATCCAAAGCTAAATAGTCTTGCAAACTAAATCTCTTTTCAAAGAAAGGCAGTAAATTGGGTGAAGTTAGTTTAAAGAAGTCCTTCTGATCTTCGTAAAGGAATTTGGCTCTTTTTAATAGATTTTGCAACAAAACTTCCATGGCTCGACTAGCTGGATGGAAATAAACCTGCATGTACATCTGATAACGACTGACCACATAATCCTCCACGGCATGCATACCATTACGTTGAAAGGCAATCCCGTTTTCAACTGGTCGTATGACCCGTAGAATTCTGGTCAAGTCAAATTGACCATAGGAAGCACCAGTATAAAAGGAGTCTCGTAAGAGATAGTCCATCCGGTCCACATCAATCTGACTGGAAATCAGCTGAACCACTTGCTTGTTAGGATAGGTATGGTTGATGACACTGGCCACTTTTTCAGGAAAATCTGGTGAAACCTGAGTCAATACACGATTAATTTCGGTTTCAGGACTTGTGATAATCTGGCGTGTGATTTCTTCATGATCGGTATCAAATAAACGCTCAAAGCTATGAGAGTAGGCTCCGTGTCCTACATCGTGTAGAAGAGCAGTGACCATTACCAAAAGAGACTCGTGATTGTCCCAGGTTTGAAGATATTTCTCATCGAAGATTTTGGTAATCCGTCGGGCGATTTCATAGGCCCCCAGACAATGCGAAAAACGGCTATGCTCACCACCATGGAAAGTGTAACCAGATGTTCCCAGTTGCTTGATGCGGCGTAGTCGTTGAAATTCTTTAGTATTAATTAAGTCGTAAATAACTTGGTGGTCCACATGGATATAGGTGTGAACTGGATCACGAAATACTTTTTCAATCATGCTTCTATTATAACACAAATGGCTTTGTAGAGAGTAGAAGAAGAAAAAACCGATAAAATTTGTTAAAATAGAAAGGAAAACGACTAGATTGAGAGATAAAACTTATGAAGATTCGGATGAAAAACCAGATTCAATTAGATGGTCAGACAGAATTAATTGATCAAATTTACGATGCTGAATGGACTCAAAAAGGTAACCATCATTACTTACTATTTAAAAATGAGGAAGACGAGAAAGTAGTCCTTAAGTTTCATGATACAGAATTGACCATGACCCGCTTTTCTAATCCTAAAACTCTGATGCGGTTCATCAAAGATGACAGAGCCTTGGTTGGGGTGCCTACTCCTATGGGGATGCAGACCTTGATGACGGATACCCAACGATATCATCTGGATTTAGATAAGCAAATCATTTTTCTGGATTACCAGCTTAAAACACCTGATGGAGAACGATTATTTGCTGATTACCAGATGGAAATTTCTTGGTTGTAAAAAATGTGAAATTTTTTCAAAGAAGCTAGAAGATTTTCTTGCGAAAAAAGAGAAATTTTGATACAATGATAAACAACTCAAGGGAGTAGCTAACGGAATAACCGTTACATGGTCGTCAATACGAAAGCAATTTCCGGCCTTGTATGAAATAGCGAGACTTGTTTAATAAACAGGTCTCTTTTTCTATTTTAAAGAGACCCTATAAAAAGGAGGAGACAATTTGTCTAAAGAACAGAAACGTCAGGCTTTCTATACTCAGGATCAAGACTTAGTCTTGCAAGAGATGGAAACGTCTAAAGAGGGATTGACCAGCAGTGAGGCTGCAAAACGCTTATCTGAATATGGTCGCAATGAATTGGATGAGGGTGAAAAGAAATCTCTCCTCGTGAAATTTATCGAGCAGTTCAAGGATTTGATGATTATTATCTTGCTAGTAGCTGCTGTTCTTTCAGTTGTTACATCTGGTGGAGAAGATATTGCGGATGCCATTATTATCCTGGCCGTTGTTATTATCAACGCTGCCTTTGGTGTCTACCAAGAAGGTAAGGCTGAGGAAGCTATTGAAGCCCTCAAATCTATGTCTAGTCCAGCAGCGCGTGTTCTTCGTGATGGTCATGTAGCCGAAGTGGATTCAAAAGAACTGGTCCCTGGTGATATCGTCATTTTAGAAGCTGGAGATGTTGTTCCTGCGGATTTACGTCTCTTTGAAGCCAACTCTCTTAAAATCGAGGAAGCTGCTCTGACAGGTGAATCTGTTCCTGTTGAAAAAGACTTGTCTGTAGAACTTGCTGAAGATGCTGGTATCGGCGATCGTGTTAATATGGCCTTCCAAAACTCTAATGTCACTTATGGACGTGGGATTGGTGTGGTCGTAAATACTGGTATGTATACTGAAGTGGGTCATATTGCTGGTATGCTACAAAATGCCGATGAGACTGATACTCCACTCAAACAAAATCTAAATAACCTTTCTAAAGTTTTGACTTACGCTATCTTGGTGATTGCAGCAGTTACCTTTGTAGTTGGTGTCTTTATCCAAGGAAAAGATCCGCTGGGTGAGTTGATGACGTCTGTTGCGCTTGCTGTTGCTGCCATTCCAGAAGGTCTGCCTGCTATCGTAACCATCGTTCTTGCCCTTGGTACTCAAGTTTTGGCCAAACGAAACTCTATCGTTCGTAAGTTACCAGCGGTAGAAACACTTGGTTCAACAGAAATCATTGCTTCTGATAAGACTGGTACTCTTACCATGAATAAGATGACGGTTGAAAAAGTCTTCTACGATGCAGTCCTACATGACTCTTCTGATGACATTGAACTAGGTCTTGAAATGCCTCTTCTTCGTTCAGTTGTTTTGGCTAACGATACCAAGATTGATGCTGAAGGAAACCTGATTGGGGATCCAACTGAAACAGCCTTCATCCAGTATGCCTTGGACAAGGGCTATGATGTTAAAGGATTTTTAGAGCAATATCCTCGTGTTGCTGAGTTGCCATTTGACTCAGACCGCAAGCTCATGTCTACCATTCATCCACTTGCAGATGGTCGTTATCTTGTAGCGGTTAAGGGAGCTCCTGATCAACTCTTGAAACGTTGTGTTGCTCGTGATAAGGCCGGAGATATTGCAGCAATTGATGATGCTACGTCGCATCTAATTAAATCAAATAACTCAGAAATGGCTCACCAAGCCTTGCGTGTCCTTGCAGGTGCTTATAAGATTATCGATAGTATTCCAGCAAACCTTACTTCTGAAGAACTTGAAAACAACTTGATCTTCACTGGTTTGATTGGGATGATCGACCCTGAACGTGCCGAGGCAGCAGAAGCGGTTCGTGTCGCTAAAGAAGCTGGAATCCGTCCAATCATGATTACGGGTGACCACCAAGACACGGCAGAAGCCATTGCCAAACGTTTGGGAATCATTGATGAAAATGACTCTGAAGACCATGTCTTGACAGGTGCTGAGCTCAACGAACTTTCAGATGAAGAATTTGAAAAAGTAGTTGGTCAATACTCTGTCTATGCGCGTGTATCTCCAGAACACAAGGTTCGTATCGTCAAAGCTTGGCAAAATCAAGGTAAGGTCGTTGCCATGACAGGTGACGGTGTTAACGATGCTCCAGCTCTGAAAACAGCCGATATCGGTATCGGTATGGGAATCACTGGTACAGAGGTTTCTAAGGGTGCATCTGACATGATCCTTGCAGATGATAACTTTGCGACTATTATCGTTGCAGTTGAAGAAGGGCGCAAGGTCTTCTCAAACATTCAAAAGACCATTCAATACCTTCTTTCTGCTAATACAGCTGAAGTGCTGACAATTTTCTTGGCAACCCTCTTTGGATGGGATGTCCTGCAGCCAGTTCACTTATTGTGGATTAACTTGGTAACAGATACCTTCCCAGCTATTGCTCTTGGTGTTGAGCCAGCTGAACCTGGTGTCATGACTCATAAGCCGCGTGGACGTAAGTCTAGCTTCTTCTCAGGTGGCGTCATGAGCTCCATCATCTATCAAGGATTGTTGCAAGGTGCTCTGGTGTTGGCAGTTTATGGCTATGCTATTGCCAATCCTGTACATATTGGCGATGTAAAAGCAATCCACGCAGATGCGCTTACAATGGCCTTTGCAACTCTTGGATTGATTCAGCTCTTCCATGCTTATAATGTAAAATCTGTTTACCAGTCTCTTTTGACTGTTGGTCCATTTAAATCTAAAACTTTCAACTGGTCAATCTTGGTTTCATTCATTTTACTAGCAGCAACTATTGTTATCGATCCATTAGAAAGCATCTTCCACGTAACCAAGCTTGACTTATCACAATGGGCAGTTGTCCTCTTGGGTAGCTTCTCTATGATTATCATTGTAGAAATTGTTAAGTTTGTTCAACGTAAAATGGGCTTAGATAAAAATGCGATTTAAAATTCGATTTAATAATAAATATGATTGAGGGGGAATCGGAAAGGTTCCCTCTCTTTACATTGTCTTTTGTTGCAATATACTTTGAGATAAAATCACGGAATGAGAAAATTTTTTTACATGATTTGTCCATGATGTAAGTCAATGTAAAAAAAATAGATCTTAGGCGGGAAAAGAGTGAAATGAAGATGGAAGAAGGTTTGATCCTTTAACTCTTAAAACGTAACAAAGCTATTTTTCTATGACAGCTGAAGAGAAAGAAGAACTGGAAATCAGGAAAAAATGCCTGCTCTATTTACTGGTTTCAATTCTAATATTTGTAATTTTCTTCTTTAGCAATATCATTGTCAGATTTTTAATATAAATTATATTGGCAGAAATGGTAGAATCGCTCGAAAGGGCGATTTCGATCTTCTTTAGATAATTGAAAAAAAGGTCTAAATCCGCTATAATAGATAGGTTGAAAGGATTGGGCTATTCCGATGTAAAATAGAAGAAAAATGAACATTCACCATTATCCTAAAATGAGAGAAAGAGAAGAAAATGAATTTACAAGAAGAAATTAAGAAACGCCGTACCTTTGCCATCATCTCCCACCCGGACGCAGGTAAGACAACCATCACTGAGCAGTTGCTCTATTTTGGGGGAGAGATTCGTGAGGCTGGTACTGTAAAAGGGAAGAAAACAGGGACTTTTGCCAAGTCTGACTGGATGGATATCGAGAAACAACGTGGGATTTCGGTCACTTCATCCGTGATGCAGTTTGACTACGATGGCAAGCGCGTCAACATCCTAGATACACCAGGGCACGAGGACTTCTCAGAAGATACCTATCGTACCTTGATGGCGGTGGATGCTGCGGTCATGGTCGTGGACTCTGCCAAGGGTATTGAGGCCCAAACCAAGAAATTGTTCGAGGTTGTCAAACACCGTGGTATTCCAGTCTTCACTTTTATGAACAAGCTAGACCGTGACGGTCGTGAGCCACTTGACCTCTTGCAAGAATTGGAAGAAGTCTTGGGAATTGCTAGCTACCCTATGAACTGGCCAATCGGGATGGGGAAAGCCTTTGAAGGCTTGTATGACCTCTATAACCAACGCTTGGAACTCTATAAAGGTGATGAACGTTTTGCTAGTCTGGAAGATGGAGATAAACTCTTTGGAAGTAACCCATTTTATGAACAAGTAAAGGAAGATATTGAACTTCTAAATGAAGCAGGTAATGAGTTTTCTGAGGAAGCTATCCTTTCAGGTGAGCTGACACCAGTCTTCTTTGGATCAGCCCTGACCAACTTTGGTGTACAGACCTTCCTTGAGACTTTCCTTAAGTTTGCTCCAGAACCACATGGCCATAAGAAAACCGATGGCGAGGTAGTTGAGCCACTCAGCCCAGATTTTTCAGGTTTTGTCTTTAAAATTCAGGCCAATATGGATCCGCGCCACCGCGACCGTATCGCCTTTGTTCGGATCGTATCTGGTGAATTTGAGCGAGGTATGAGTGTCAATCTGCCTCGTACTGGAAAGACTGCCAAACTTTCGAATGTCACCCAGTTTATGGCTGAAAGCCGTGAAAATGTCACTAATGCTGTAGCTGGGGATATTATCGGAGTTTATGATACGGGGACTTATCAGGTTGGAGACACTCTGACTGTTGGGAAAAACAAGTTTGAATTTGAACCACTGCCAACCTTTACACCTGAGATTTTTATGAAAGTTTCTGCTAAGAACGTCATGAAGCAAAAATCCTTCCACAAGGGGATTGAGCAACTGGTGCAAGAGGGAGCCATTCAGCTTTACAAGAATTACCAAACTGGTGAGTACATGCTGGGTGCTGTGGGACAACTTCAGTTTGAAGTCTTTAAGCACCGTATGGAAGGCGAGTACAATGCGGAAGTAGTCATGAGCCCAATGGGTAAAAAGACCGTTCGTTGGATCAAGCCTGAGGACTTGGATGAGCGGATGTCCTCAAGCCGCAATATCTTGGCCAAGGACCGTTTCGACCAACCAGTCTTCCTCTTTGAAAATGACTTTGCCCTCCGCTGGTTTGCAGACAAGTATCCAGATGTAGAGTTGGAAGAGAAGATGTAACTCAGCACCAACAATTGGAACTAAAGTTCCTAATTGTTGGACGCTAGTCGCTATTTGGCGAACTAGCTAACTGCCTTACTAGCTACGTTTGGCAAATAGAATCGATTTGCCAAACTCCGTGTCGTAGTGTAAAATCGGCTTACCTAAACGCTTCACTAGGAAAAATCCACGAATATTATCGATTCGTGGATTTTTCCGTCGTAACCACGTTTTACAAATGAAATCGATTTGTAAAACTCAGTGTCGTAGATTTCGGCTATTAATTAGTATGGCATTTTGCTTAAATGCGTCTTAAGAAAAGTCCTCGAATGGTTTCGATTCGTGGATTTTTTCTATATTTTGAATAAAAATTAATTCCCTGCTTAATTGGAATTATTTGCTCAAATTTTAAAGTATTTAGAAATGGTTAAAAAACAAATAAAATATATTAACAGAACAATAAAATGAAGATTATATTGAAAAAACAGAATAGATTTGAAATCGAGTTATTTTTGAAATCATTTTCTTTCTTTAGAGTGTATTATAGATATTGAATTGTCGGTATATTTGGTATATAATAAGGAGATAGTTTTTATAGGTGAATAGATCTTTTTCAAGTTGAGGGGATGAACATGTTTTTTAGACGCCAGAAGGGTGAATATAGAGAAACAGACCGTGTAACTCGGTTCAAATTAATCAAATCAGGGAAGCATTGGCTACGGGCCTCGACTTCCCTTTTTGGCTTATTTAAGGTGATGCGTGGAAGTGCGGATGCGAGCCAAGTAAAGACAGAAATGGTTGAAAAGCAAGAAGGTCAGAAGTTGACCGGCTTGGATGTCTTGAAAGGGATAGCAGCTACGGGGACGATCTTAGGTGGTTTTGCTGCAACGCAAACGCGTGTTTATGCCAATGATGCAGTCGCTGTTGAAAAGACTGTCGAATCGAAAGATACCTTGGCGACGAGAGATTCAGTAGTACTGGGGACGACACAGGATCATCAAGATACTGCGAGTCTGTCTTTGTCTACTAGTCAAAGCCAATCATTGTCAGAATTCAATTCGCAGAGCGCCAGTCAATCTGCCTCTACGAGTCAGTCTGTCAGTGCCTTAAGCTCTTCTAGCATGAGCCAGTCGATGAGCGACTCTGCTTCTACTAGTCAGTCCTTTGCAAACAGTCAAAGTGTAACTGCTAGTTCAAGTGAATCCCTTGGGACACAAAATCAAGCGAATAGTAATCTGTCAGAGAGAGCTTCAGTTGGTGTTCAAAGTCAGTACCAAGCAAGTGAGTCAGCTCGGGAGACAGTGAAAGAATCACAACCTTCAAAAGAATTAAAAGCAGTTGATTTTTCTACAGAATCCTTGCCTCAAAGTGAGTCTGGTCGTGTAAAGAATGAAGGTGTGACGGCTGAATCGAGTCTGACTATGACTTCTGTAACCTTGACAGAAAAGCAAAGTGAAGAAAAACGGAAGAAATTAGAGGCCTTGTCTGCTGAGATTGGGCAGTTTCTAGCTCAAGCTCAGGGACTTCCAAACTCTGATGAGGCAATTGCCAAGGCTAGTCTAGCGAAGAATGAGATAGCAGAAGCCTTGAAAGGGGAGGCTTCTGACCTTGCCCCTATCCTACAAAAAGCTACAGAAGCTCGAAACAGTATTGCAAATGCTGTATTACGTGCCAACTCTGGACTTCGTGACAGCAGAAATGGACAAGCTTTGACCCAAGCTTCAAATACCGCTAGCTTCAGAGCTGCTAGGGATACTGAGAAGCCAGAACTTCAGAAAATAACCGTTACAGGTGGCGCAGTTCTAGAAGGACAAAAATTTAAAATTTATCGAGAAGAAAATTTTTCTGCGACCATTGAGTTTACTGATAACAGTGGTCGAATTGAACATGCAAAATTTGTTCCTACTGCTGTTCCCGCGGCCTATCCGGCTACTTCAACTGTTGTCTCATTCACTACGAGTAATGGTCAAAGTATTAGAATGATTGTTCCGACAAATAAACTAGCCAAAGATGGAAATGCTACAGCATCAAATCCTTTCACCGTTTCAATCACGGGTTCTGTTGGAAAAAATCAAGCAGTAAATAGTTTGTGGACCCGTTATGTTTTCACCTATGATCAGGAAGGGAATTATAGCGGAAATACTACTGACGTAGGTCTTGTAAAAGATTTAACAGCCAATCCTGCCGCAATTCAATTTGAAGTCCATGCTCAGTCTGAAAAGTACGAACCAGCTATCAATGCTGAGGTGAATCGAAACTTTACTCTAACGGCCAATTCAGGGACTGTTTCTGTTGGTGAAGCCAGTCAGTACATCACGAATGCTACAGGGACGCCAGAATTACCTACTACAGGAATTACTAAGGGAACTAGAACAACCTATACTTGGAAATCTGGAGCCAATACGAATTTGTCTGCTGGTCGGCATACTTTGACAGCGGTGGTAACTTATCCAGATGGAAGTACGGATGAAATTGACGTGAGCTTTACTGTGCGCCCTCAGACGCCAAGGATAGAGAATCAATATCTTAACGAAAAAGGTGGGCTCTCAAATCAAGCGATTACGGTAGATGGGGTTGCTCCAGGTGGGACAGTTACTTTAACAATTGCAGGTGAAACATTTACCAAACAGGCAACGGGGAGTTCTACCAGTGTAACCTTTACTGCAATTGACTTGAAGAAAGTATATGATCGCAATGGAGGACGACTTCCTAGTGGACCAGTGACTGCAAGTACGACAGTGGATGGTTTGGTTTCAGATACATTTAATGGACAAATTACGCCAAATCAAGCGTCTATTTCAGTAAGTAATAGCCAGTCCGCCTCAGTGAGCTCAAGCCAGTCCGCATCAGTAAGCTCGAGCCAATCAGCTTCAGCGAGCGCTAGTCAGTCAGCTTCAGCGAGTTCGAGTCAATCTGCATCTGCAAGTGCTAGTCAGTCAGCGTCAGTGAGCGCAAGTCAGTCTGCCTCAGTAAGCTCCAGCCGATCAGCCTCAGTAAGTGCCAGCCATTCAGCTTCGGTAAGTTCGAGTCAGTCCGCTTCAGCGAGCGCAAGTCAATCAGCCTCAGCAAGTTCAAGTCAGTCAGCGTCCGTAAGTTCAAGCGAATCAGCTTCAGCGAGTGCTAGCCAGTCAGCTTCAGTAAGTTCAAGCGAATCGGCTTCAGTAAGCTCCAGCCAGTCTGCATCAGCCAGCTCCAGTCAATCGGCGTCAGTGAGTGCAAGTCAGTCAGCATCGGCAAGCTCGAGCGAATCGGCTTCAGTAAGTTCGAGCCAATCCGCCTCAGTAAGCTCCAGCGAATCGGCTTCAGTGAGCGCAAGTGAGTCAGTCTCAGTAAGCGCTAGTCAATCCGCTTCAGCCAGCGCCAGCCAATCAGCGTCGGCAAGCTCGAGCGAATCTGCTTCAGCAAGTGCCAGCCAATCAGCATCGGTAAGTTCGAGTCAATCAGCGTCTGTAAGCTCAAGCGAATCCGCCTCAGCGAGCGCTAGCCAATCAGCCTCAGTAAGTTCAAGCGAATCTGCATCGGTAAGCTCTAGTAAATCAGCCTCAGTAAGTGCAAGTGAATCTGTATCAGCGAGCTCGAGTCAATCCGCTTCAGTGAGTGCGAGCGAATCCGCTTCAGTGAGTTCGAGCCAATCCGCTTCAGCAAGTACGAGTCAATCCGCCTCAGTAAGTTCAAGCGAATCAGCCTCAGCGAGCGCTAGCCAATCAGCTTCAGCGAGCGCAAGTCAATCCGCTTCAGCAAGTTCGAGTCGATCAGCATCGGTAAGTGCGAGTGAATCTGCTTCAGCCAGCGCTAGTCAATCCGCTTCAGTAAGTTCGAGCCAATCCGCTTCAGTGAGTGCTAGTCAATCAGCCTCAATGAGCGCTAGTCAGTCTGCATCAGTAAGTTCGAGTCAATCCGCATCCGTGAGCGCTAGCCAGTCAGCTTCAACTAGTGCTAGTCAATCAGTATCTGTAAGTTCGAGCCAATCAGCTTCAGCAAGTTCGAGTCAGTCCGCTTCAGTGAGCGCTAGCCAATCTGCATCTGCAAGCTCCAGCCAGTCAGCTTCGGTAAGCTCAAGCCAATCCGCTTCAGTAAGCTCAAGCCAGTCAGCATCTGCAAGTGCAAGTGAATCCGCTTCAGTAAGTTCGAGCCAATCCGCTTCAGTGAGTGCTAGCCAATCCGCTTCAGCGAGCGCCAGCCAGTCAGTCTCAATAAGCGCAAGTCAGTCTGCATCTGCAAGCTCGAGTCAGTCCGCTTCAGTAAGTTCGAGTCAGTCCGCATCAGTAAGCGCAAGTGAGTCAGCCTCAGCCAGCGCAAGTCAATCTGCGTCTGCAAGCTCCAGCCAGTCCGCATCAGTAAGCACAAGTGAATCGGCTTCAGTAAGTGCCAGCCAGTCCGCTTCGGTAAGTGCTAGTCAGTCAGCGTCAACGAGTGTGAGCCAATCTGCCTCAGTAAGCTCCAGCGAATCTGCTTCAGTGAGCGCCAGTCAATCAGCTTCAGTGAGCTCGAGTCAGTCTGCATCGGTAAGTTCGAGCCAATCCGCTTCAGCGAGCGCTAGTCAATCCGTCTCAGTAAGCTCAAGCCAATCCGCTTCAGTGAGCGCAAGTGAATCAGCATCAGCGAGCGCAAGTGAATCTGCTTCCGTAAGCTCTAGTCAATCCGCATCAGCGAGCGCGAGCCAGTCTGCCTCAGTAAGTTCGAGTCAGTCCGCTTCAGTGAGCGCAAGTGAATCTGCATCAGTGAGCTCGAGTCAGTCCGCGTCAGTCAGCACTAGCCAGTCAGCATCAGTGAGCTCGAGTCAATCAGCCTCAGTAAGTGCAAGTGAATCTGCATCAGCGAGCTCGAGTCAATCAGCGTCAGTGAGTGCCAGCCAATCCGCTTCATTGAGTGCCAGTCAATCAGCCTCAGTCAGCTCAAGCGAATCTGCATCAGTTAGCTCAAGTCAGTCAGCTTCATTGAGTGCAAGTGAATCCGCCTCAGCCAGCGCAAGTGAATCTGCATCAGCCAGCGCAAGTCAGTCTGCTTCAGTAAGTTCGAGTCAATCTGCATCTGCAAGTTCGAGTCAATCAGCGTCAGTCAGCTCAAGTGAATCAGCTTCAGCAAGTTCGAGCCAATCCGCTTCATTGAGTGCGAGCCAGTCAGCATCTGCAAGCTCGAGCCAATCAGCCTCAGCGAGCTCCAGCCAGTCAGCTTCAGTGAGCGCAAGTCAGTCTGCTTCAGCGAGCGCTAGCCAATCAGCCTCAGTAAGTTCAAGCGAATCAGCCTCGGTAAGCTCTAGTCAATCAGCCTCAGTAAGTGCAAGTGAGTCAGCTTCAGTAAGTTCGAGCCAATCAGCCTCAGTCAGCTCAAGCCAATCAGCTTCAGTGAGCTCGAGCGAATCCGCGTCAGTAAGCTCGAGTCAATCCGCTTCAGCGAGCTCGAGCCAATCTGTATCGGTGAGCTCAAGTCAATCGGCTTCAGTGAGTGCGAGCCAGTCAGCTTCAGTGAGCGCAAGTCAATCCGCTTCATTGAGTGCTAGTCAGTCAGCTTCAGTAAGTGCCAGCCAGTCAGCGTCCGTAAGCTCAAGCGAATCCGCTTCAGTAAGTTCGAGCCAATCAGCGTCTGCAAGCTCAAGCGAATCCGCTTCATTGAGTACGAGTGAGTCAGCCTCAGTAAGTTCTAGTCAGTCAGCTTCAGTAAGTTCAAGCGAATCCGCTTCATTGAGTGCCAGTCAATCAGCCTCAGTCAGCTCCAGCGAATCTGCATCAGTTAGCTCCAGCCAATCCGCTTCAGCGAGCGCAAGTGAATCTGCGTCAGCCAGCGTGAGTCAATCTGCTTCAGTAAGTTCGAGTGAATCAGCGTCAGCGAGCGCCAGTGAGTCTGCGTCGGCAAGTTCGAGCCAATCAGCTTCAGTGAGTGCTAGTCAATCGGCTTCAGCCAGCGCAAGTCAGTCCGCATCGGTAAGTTCGAGTCAATCCGCTTCGGCAATCTCAAGTGAATCCGCTTCAGTAAGTTCGAGCCAATCAGCATCCGTAAGCGCAAGTGAGTCAGCCTCAGTAAGTTCGAGTCAATCCGCTTCAGTAAGTTTGAGCCAGTCAGCTTCATTGAGTGCCAGCCAATCAGCATCGGTAAGTTCGAGTCAGTCCGCATCGGTGAGTGCGAGTGAGTCAGCGTCAGTGAGCGCAAGTGAGTCAGCATCTGCAAGCTCGAGCCAATCCGCGTCGGCAAGCTCCAGCCAGTCCGCTTCATTGAGCGCCAGTCAATCCGTTTCATTGAGTGCAAGTCAGTCTGCATCAGTCAGCTCCAGCGAATCGGCATCAGTCAGCTCAAGCCAGTCAGCCTCAGCGAGCGCTAGTCAGTCTGCTTCAGCGAGTGCAAGCCAGTCAGCGTCAGTGAGCGCTAGTCAGTCTGCATCGGTGAGTGCGAGTGAATCTGCTTCAGTAAGTTCGAGCCAATCAGCATCTGCAAGCTCGAGTCAGTCAGCTTCAGAGAGCGCGAGCCAATCAGCATCTGCAAGCTCAAGTGAATCGGCATCTGTAAGTTCGAGTCAGTCAGCGTCAGTAAGCACAAGCGAATCCGCATTAGTAAGTTCGAGTCATTCCGCGTCAGCGAGTGCTAGCCAGTCAGCATCCGTAAGCGAGAGTGAGTCTGCTTCAACAAGTACTTCAACTTCTGCAAGTATGCTAGGAGCCGAGTTGGCGTTGGAGAGTGCTTCGATTTCAGCAAGTACTTCATTGAGCGAATCTACTTCAACGAGCGCATCACTCTCAGCTAGCATGTTCGCCAGTGAATCGACTCTAGAAAGTGCTTCGATTTCAGCAAGTATGTCAGTGAGCGAGTCAACGTCGATTAGCACTAGTCTCTCGACTTCAGATTCTATTAGTAGTTCTGCATCAGCAAGTACTCTGGCATCTACTTTAACAAGCACCTCTCTCTCAATGGTAAACATTGCAAGCCAAGGTCAATCCGCTTCAAGCAAGCCGAAACAAGCCTTGCCAAATACAGGAGCGTCGACTTCGGTAGCGTCTGCTTTGTTGGGAGCATTGACAGCTGTGACAGGTATCGGTCTTCTTGCCAAGAAGGATCAGAACGACGATCAAGAAAGTCATTGATAAGATATAAAAATCAATGAATAAATAGTGAAATGGAAAACCTTTGAAAACATGATTTTTCAAAGGTTTTTTCTATATGTGAGAATGGGAAAATCCTCTTTTGAGTTTGAAATAAACTAGGGGAAAAGGTATAATAGGAAGGTGAGAGAATCATCGAAAAAATCAGAACTATAGTAGTAGAAAAGTAGCCAAAAGAATGTGAAAAGAAAAGGGGACGAAATGAAAAAAGAGCTTCAAAAAGCCATTGTACTCGGTGGTGATAATGCTTATATGGACAAAATTGAGACAACAATCAAGTCAATCTGCGCCCATAACCGAGCAGTGACTTTTTATGTTTTCAATGATGATTTGCCATCAGAATGGTTTCAGCTCATGGAGAGACGTCTAGAGCCACTAGCCTCAAAAATCGTCAATGTCAAGATTAGTCATCAAGGTTTGAAAGAGTATAGTTTGCCACTAGCCCACCTAAGTTATGCAACTTTCTTTCGTTATTTTATTCCTCAGTTTGTTAGCGAAGATCTAGCCTTGTACCTGGATTCGGATATTATCGTTAGATCAAACCTAGATCAACTCTTTTTAGAAGATATGGCAGACTGGCCAGTAGCTGCTGTCGCAGATGCGCTAGTTCCTAGCACTTTTAATGCAGGTGTCTTGCTGATTAATGTGGCTCTCTGGCGTCAAGAAAAGGTGACGGAGCACTTGTTGAGTTTGACAGACCAACTGCATGACCAAGTTTTTGGCGATCAGGGCGTGTTAAATCACCTCTTTGAAAGTCGTTGGAAATCGCTGCAAGCTACCTATAATTTTATGGTTGGTATGGATACAGTGGCTCGAAATTACCAGATGGATTCTTGGTATAGGGATTCTCTTGCTACTGAAAAGACAGCCAAGATTATCCATTATACTGGGGACAAGCCTTGGTACCAAATCAACCTCAATCGTTTTAGGGAGGACTGGTGGTTTTACTACGGACTAGAGTGGTCTGATATCGTCATGAAAAAATGTGATTTCCATAAAGGATTGGCATCTTTAGTTCAAGCTCCCCAGTATGCGACCGCTATTTTTACCAATACGTGTCACATAGAGCAAATCGAACACCTGATCCAAGAACTGCCAGATGTTGAGTTCTCTATCCTAGCTCATACCAATTTTGCGCCGGAAATCATGAACTTGCAATCGCATCTGAATGTACGCCTCTATCCTTACTTTAATCCCATGAATGTCAAAAAAGTCTTGGAAAAGATTGACTTTTACTTAGATATCAATCATGAGGATGAAATTGCAAACATTATCCAAGAGGTGCAGCAAAGAGAAATCCCTATATTTGCTTTTGAGACCACTAGTCATGACTTGAGTGGTTGCAGTCATGTCTACTCACCAGCAGCCGTAGATCAAATGATCGAGTCTATCCGCACGCTTTTGGAATCACAGAAGCAGTCGTTGTAAACTGAAGGAAACTAAATGAAAAAAACAATTGTTCTCGCAGGAGATTATGCCTATATTCGTCAGATTGAAACAGCGCTCAAGTCTCTCTGCTATCATAATAGCCATGTCAAGGTCTATATCTTTAATCAGGATATTCCCCAAGAATGGTTCCGCGCTCTCAGGCCGATAGTAGAGCAAATGGGCGGTGAGTTAGTGGATGTCAAGATGCTTGGCGCCCAATTTCAGATGAACTGGAGCAATAAACTGCCCCATATCAATCACATGACCTTTGCCCGTTACTTTATCCCTGATTTTGTCGAAGAGGACAAGGTTCTTTACTTGGATAGTGATTTGGTTGTGACGGCTGATTTGACGGCTCTCTTTGAAATGGACTTAGGCGAAAACTACCTTGCTGCTGCACCATCTTGTTTTGGAGTTGGGGTTGGCTTTAATGCAGGTGTACTCTTGATCCATAACAAAAAATGGCGGGCAGAAGCCGTGAGACAAGAGCTAGTTGAGTTGACGGAGCGGGAACACCAACATGTGAGTGAAGGAGACCAGTCCATCCTCAATATGCTCTTTCATGACAGCTATGCTCCTCTGGGACAGAACTATAATTTTCAGATTGGCTTTGACAGTGGGGCTGCCTCACATGGACATGAATTTATCTTCCAGATTCCTTTGGAGCCTCTGCCAGCCATCTTGCATTTCCTCTCTCAGGACAAACCTTGGAATACTCATTCGGTTGGGCGTTTGCGTGAGGTTTGGTGGCACTATCATCTGATGGAGTGGTCTGCTATTACTGAAAAATGGCGTCAGGCCGGAATTGACTATCCAGTCACAGTCTATCAGCCAATTATGACTTGTGTTAATTTGACCAATTCTTGGCATCTTGAGAAAATCGACTATCTGGTTCAAGCCTTGCCAGAGGTGCATTTCTACATCGCAGCCTATACGACGATGGCACCTGAACTCATGCTCTTGTCACGTTTTGAAAATGTGACCCTCTATCCCAACACCTTCCCCCTCTTGGTCGAGAAACTGATCCAGCAGACAGATGTCTACCTCGATATTAACCACGATGACAAGTTGAGTGTTGTTTATGACTATGTTTCACGCTTTGAGAAACCGATCTTGACTTTTGACAATACCCAGTCGCGAGAACTACCTGAAAGTGCCTATGCGGGTATTTTCTCAGCAGAAAGACCGGAAGAAATGGTAGCAGCTCTGACAGCTTATCTGGACGAGAAAGCTCACGAAAACTGAGATAGAGATTTGAAAATTCTAAGATGGAAGGACAAGATTGTTCCAGTGTGACAGGACAGAAAGATAAAATGAAAAGGAGGAGCCAGTGAAAGAATTTCGTTCATCGATAGCAGTAAAAAAAGGGATGCACACCCTGTTTTTGCTCTTTATTTATGTGCTCGGGAGTCGTCTGGCTCTTCCTTTTGTTAACCTCAATAGTCGGGATTTTCTCGGAGGAAGCGCAGCCTATTTGGACTTTTCAGTAGCTCTGACTGGTGGAAATCTTCGCAGCCTCTCTCTCTTTTCCATCGGGCTTTCACCTTGGATGTCAGCCATGATCTTGTGGCAGATGTTTTCCTTTTCAAAGAAACTGGGCTTAAACTCGGTGTCTTCAGAAGTCCGGGATAGACGGAAAATGTACTTGACGTTAGGGATTGCCTTGATTCAGGCCTTGGCCTTGACTACAAACCTTCCTGTCCAAGCTCCCTACAATCCCTTCTTGGTCTTTCTCCTCAATACCAGCCTTTTGGTTGCGGGGACCTTCTTCTTAGTTTGGCTGTCTGACATCAATGCGTCTATCGGAGTTGGAGGCCCAATCGTCATTTTATTGGCGAGTATGGTGGCTTCACTCCCTCAGGACATCATCCAATCGGTCCAAGTTCATAAGATCTCTCCTTGGCTGCTTTTCCTATTGGTAGTGCTTGGTGTCCTCTTTACCTATCTAGTTGTTCTCTTTTACCGAGCGCGATACCGCATCCCTATCAATAAAATCGGGCTCCATTCTCGCTTTAAACGCTATTCTTATCTGGAAATCATGCTCAATCCTGCTGGTGGCATGCCTTATATGTATGTGATGAGTCTCATGGGCTTGCCTTCTTATCTCTTGCTCTTGCTTCAACATCTGGATAAGGGCAATCCGCTCTACCCTGCCCTACTGGAGCAGTATGCGATGGGAAAACCCTTGTGGATCTATGCTTATATCCTTATCCTCTTTGTCTTTAGCATTGCCTTTGCCTTTGTCAATGTGAGTGGTCAACAGATCGCAGATCGGATGAAGCAATCAGGAGATTACATCTACGGAGTCTATCCCGGTGAGGATACCAGTCGCTTTATCAATCGCTTGGTTCTCCGATTTGCTCTGATAGGTGCAGTCTTTAACGTTACCTTGGCTGGACTTCCAATCTTGTTTGTCTTGAAGGATGAGAGTTTGTTCAAAGTCAGCATGATTCCTGGACTCTTTTTAATTTTGAGTGGTATGCTCTTTACGATTCATGATGAATTGCAGGCGCTCAGACTAAATGAAAGGTATCAGCCACTATTCTAGGAGGTTTTGATGTATTACTTTATCCCAGCTTGGTATGGCAAGGAGCGTCCCTGGCATGCCGATTTGATACCTTGGTATCTTTCTCATTTTAAGCTAGAATTTGATGACACCTTCAATCAGATTCGCTTGACGCAACGCCAAGGGATCCCTGCCCATGTCCTCCTTTTGTCCTATCAGCCTCATCTTCGCTATTTTCTCCATCGCCAAGGTATTTTAGAAGCACAAGTTTATTCCTTATTTGATGAATTGCAGGATTTTCATGAGATTCGACCGCAGGTCTTGCAGCTCAGAGATATTGAGTGGGAAGAGGACTGCGAGTTTGTTTACAGTCCCTTTACCATTTTAGTTTTGAGAAATGGAAAGCCCTATGCTCAGGTGGAGCATGGGATTGAAGGTTTTATCAGTACGATTCAGTATTTCAAGGAAGATGGGCTCTTGTCTGCCAACTACCTGATGGATGATCGGGGGCTGGTTTCCAGTGTGATTTACTATGAAGAGGGTCAGGCTCTCTACCAAGACTACCTCAATCCCAAGGGACTGTGGCAGTTCAGAGAGTACTTGCAAGATGGGGGTCGTATCGAGGTCAATCCTATCTTTGCTTTTCGCTTCCAAAAAGAGGCTTACCAAGATATGGGAGAATTGATTGCGGAGTTTTTTGAGAAGAAAATAGCTCAACTCCCTGAGGAAGGAGCGACCTATTTTCTGCCTGCATGTGACCAGCACAATGCTTTCCTTTTAGAACGATTGCCTCACCAAACCACCAAGGTTCTCAGCCTTTTTATCGGACGAAATCCTCAAGAACAACTACCTCAGTTGGCAGGTCTGCTTGATAAGGTGGACCTTGTTCTGGTCGACAGAGAGGACACCTTGCACTTGGCTCAGTCTGCCTTTTCAGAACAAGCAATGAAGTTTCGTCATTTATCACCTTTTGATACCCGCTTGGAGCTGGGAAAGAGTCAGACTCGGAAGGAGTCAATCCTCTACTATCAACTGGACTTTGAGCATGGGATAGAGGACCAAGCGCTCTATCAGGTCTTGCATTTCCTTTCTGAAAACAAAGATACGGAGCTGGTCTTTGGAACCTTTGCTGCTAGTCAAGAAGAAATGAAGCAGCTGGAAACACGAGTTGCTGAGATGGTCTCAGAGCAGTTTCAAGACCAGGAACTGGAGAAGGAAGTTGATTACCAAGGAGCTGAAAATCCGCTTGAGGACAATCGCCATCAGAGCAAGCGCTATTCGTTTGTCAATATGAAGGATGAATCGGAGTTAATCAAGCAGCTGGAATTTGTTCGTTTGATTGTCGATCTGAACAGGCAACCTCTTCTTTATACCCAAATCGCGGGGATTAGTGCTGGTATCCCTCAAATCAATAGGGTCAAAACAGAGTATGTCAGCCATCAGAAGAATGGCTATCTGTTGGAAAATATAGCTGATTTTGCGCAAGCTGCCCATTACTATCTCGATAGCCTGCAGGTGTGGAATGATGCTTTGATCCATTCCATCGAAAAGATAAAGGAACACACTGGGGAGCAATTCCTGATCAAGCTAGAAAAGTGGTTGGAGGAGGTGACTCATGGAAAAGAAGTATAAGATCTTGCAAATCGGTCCAGAAGATTGGCGAGAGACACTTGCCCTACCAGCCCAACTAGACTGGTATCATGTTCCTCCCAACACACCGTCTGCCATCCAGAAAATCATGGATGAGAATGATCTAGATCACTTTCATGCTGTCATTCTCACGGATGGGGCTTATCTAGTAGATTTGTTGCCTTTTGCATCTAGCTTGGAACCCTATACGGTTTTCTATCCAGAACAGTTTGCAAGTCAGGATAAAAACATTCAGAACCTCATCAAACAGCACTGCATGCAAGCGATGGACCTGTCAGACCGCCAGGGCTTTGTTCGAGACCTCTCTACCTCCCTCTTTGAAGGTGGTTATGGAGACAAGCTGAGCCCAGCTACGATAAGGATTCACCCGAGTTTTCAAGGCTCTGTCTCCTATCAAGGGTTTGAGCATCTGGAGTTAGAAGGAGACTTTGGCAAGACCTATACCCAGCTAGCTTCTTGGGCCTATAATCAGTCTGTCCAAGCCCATTCGCCAATCGAACTCTGGCTCGAATATGAAAAGAGTGGACCAGTGGACTTGCGCTTGCGTTTGCGAAAGTTCCCAGCAGGCTCTGTCTCAGAGATTAGTCAGGACATTCTCCTTGAGGAAGCAGACTTTGCCTCAGCAATCATTGTGGAACAAGACTATGACGCTTATCTGAGCATTTCTCTTGAAGCGCGTGGTCAGGGAAAGGTCAACATCGGCAATCTCCACCAACGCTGGAGCCGGAAACAGTTTGGAAAATTTGTTCTCGGAGGCAATATCCTACATGACAAAAAACGTGAGGAAATCAACTATTTCTTTCACCCGGGGGATTTCAAGCCTCCTCTAGCAGTCTATTTCTCAGGTTACCGTCCGGCGGAAGGTTTTGAGGGTTACTGGATGATGAAGAATCTCAGATGCCCCTTTCTCCTCTTTTCGGACCCTCGATTAGAAGGAGGAGCTTTTTACCTAGGAACTGAGGAATTAGAAGATAAAATTCAAGCAACAATCCAACACTATCTAGACTATCTAGGCTTGGATAGAAGTGACTTGATCCTATCTGGGCTGTCAATGGGAACCTTCCCAGCCCTCTACTACGGAGCCTACTTTGAACCCAAGGGGATTGTAGTCGGAAAACCCTTGACCAATCTAGGAACCATCGCACAGCGGGGCCGACTAGAGGCGCCAGGAGTCTTCCCGACTAGCTTTGATGTCTTGCATCTTCAGACTGGAGGAGTGAGCCAGAAAGACATGAAGGACTTGGATCAACGCTTTTGGAGCCGATTTGAAAAAGCTGATTTTTCCCAGACGACCTTTGGTCTTTCTTACATGAAGGACGAGGATATGGATAGTGGTGCCTATGACCAGCTAGTGGAGACTCTTTGCCAGACAGGTGCCAAGATCTTGTCCAAAGGAACCGCAGGTCGACACAATGATGACACAGGAACAAACGTTGCCTGGTTTATTCATTTTTACAAGATGATACTAGAAGAATACGGAAGAGGTGAGACATGATTATCATCAAGAGAGAGGATATTAGGTGGGGCGAGATGGGAGCTACTTATCTTTACGGTAGCCAGATCACCTATCATGCAGATGGTCATGTTACCCTGAAAAATCCTTTGCTGGCTTCAGGTGAAACCCTTAAAACCTGGTTTTCTAGTGTCAACTACCAGGCCACTAGAAGCCAGCCTAGCCTCCCTCTTCTTAAGAACAATCATACCTACCGTCTATCTATGAAGATGCAGGTTCAACCGACTAATGGCCTCTATCTCAAACTGACCTTTTTAAACCGTTATGAGGAGATAGTCGAGGAGAAGATTGAAAGGCAATTTTCCTTTACTTTTACCTATCCTGAAGCCGCCTATACGTATCGACTTTCCTTGATTAGTGCAGGTTTTGAGGCTCTTGATTTTGTTTCGTTTTCTATTGAGGAGGATGCTGGTGTTTAATCATTTGTATCAGGAAAGACAACTGAGAAAGGTCAAGAAGCTTTTAAGACAAATCAATGCCCTCAAAGAAGAGATGGCTGCTCTCAGTGATGGGGAAATGGCTGCCAAAACAGAGGAGTTTCGCCAGCGTCTTGCCAGAGGAGAATCCTTGGATGAGCTGTTGGTAGAAGCCTTTGCCCTTGTACGTGAGGCAGCTAAACGTGTCTTGGGGCTCTTTCCCTATGATGTGCAGGTCATGGGAGCCATTGTGATCCACCAAGGAAATGTGGCTGAGATGAATACGGGTGAAGGCAAGACCTTGACTGCAACTATGCCCCTCTACCTCAATGCCCTAACGGGAAAGGGCAGTATGCTGGTCACGACCAATGACTATCTGGCTAGACGGGACGCAAGTGAAATGGGCCCAGTCTACCAATTTTTAGGTCTAACTGTCGGTCTGCCTTTTTCAGAGGATCCAAAAGAGGACTTGACTGCTGAAGAGAAAAGAAAAATCTACACCTCAGATATCGTCTACACGACCAACAGTGTACTGGGATTTGACTATCTCAATGACAATCTTGCCTCCACTCGTGAGGGGAAATTCCTGCCTCCCTTTAACTACGTCATCATTGATGAGATTGATGATATTCTACTCGATAGTGCCCAAACTCCCTTGATCATTGCAGGGTCTCCCCGCGTCCAGTCTAACTATTATGGGATGATTGATACCCTAGTGACGACCTTGGTCGAGGGAGAAGACTACATCTACAAGGAAGAAAAAGACCAGGTTTGGTTGACCCGAAAGGGAGCCCAGACGGTTGAAGGTTTCCTAGGAATCGACCATCTCTATAAGGAAGAGTACGCAAGTTATGTTCGGCATCTGGTCTATGCTCTCAGAGCCCACACGCTCTATACCAAGGACAAGGATTATCTGGTTCGAGGTCAAGAGATGGTTTTGTTGGATAAGGGTACAGGACGTTTGATGGAAATGACCAAGCTTCAAGGCGGTCTCAATCAAGCCATCGAAGCCAAGGAACATGTGAAGCTTTCTCCTGAAACCAGAGCCATGGCTTCAATCACCTACCAAAGTCTCTTTAAAATGTTTCGTAAAATCTCAGGTATGACAGGTACGGGAAAGGTGGCAGAAAAAGAATTTTTTGAAACCTACAACATGTCTGTCATTCGTATCCCGACCAATCGTCCACTTAGGCGAATGGACCATCCGGACAATCTCTATGTGACCCTCCCTGAGAAAGTCTATGCTTCTCTCGATGCTATCAAGACCTATCACGCCAAAGGCAATCCTCTCCTGATCTTTGTCGGATCTGTTGAAATGTCCCAGCTGTATTCGTCCTTGCTCTTGCGAGAAGGGATTTCCCACAATGTCCTCAATGCCAATCATGCGGCGCGTGAAGCCCAGATCATCGCAGAGTCTGGACAGATGGGGGCAGTGACTGTTGCGACTTCTATGGCAGGTCGAGGGACAGATATCAAACTCGGTCCAGGTGTTGCAGAATTGGGCGGTTTGATTGTGATTGGTACCGAGCGGATGGAGAGCCGACGAATTGACCTGCAAATCAGAGGTCGTTCTGGCCGCCAGGGCGATCCAGGCATGTCTCAATTTTTCGTGTCGCTTGAAGATGATGTGATCAAAAAGTTCGGGCCGTCTTGGGTTCATGACCTGTATCAAGACTATCAAGTAGAGGACATAAGACAACCCAACCTACTCAAGACTAGCAAGTACCGCAATCTCGTTAGAAAAGCCCAAGAGGCTAGTGATAGTGCCAGTCGCTCTGCACGCAGACAAACCTTAGAGTATGCGGAAAGCGTCAATATCCAGCGTCAGATGGTCTACCAAGAAAGAGATCGTTTGCTGGACGGAAGCCGTGATTTAGAGCATATTCTTGAGGATATACTGGCAGACTATACCAAACAAATCTCAGAAAAAGCCTATAGCAGCCCCCAAGAACTCTTTCACTTCATCGTGACCAATATTAGCTTTGGGATGAGAGAATTACCAGCTGATTTGGATTTAGCTGATGCAGATCAGATTCGGGAGTTACTAGAGGAAATAATAGCCAAGGAAATCGCAGCTAAAAAGGAAGTCCTTCAACCTCACCAGCTCTATGATTCTTTTCTGAGAATATCTATGCTCAAGGCGATTGATGACAACTGGGTTGAGCAAGTCGACTACCTCCAACAGCTCAGTCAAGCAATCGGAAGTCAGTCTGCTTCTCAAAAGAACCCTATCGTAGAGTATTACCAGGAGGCCTATGCTGGATTTGAAACCATGAAGCAACAAATCCATACAGATATGGTACGCAATCTTCTCATGGGGATTGTGGAAGTAACGCCCAAAGGTGAGATTCTCACCCATTTTCCATAAAAAGAGGATCATATGGCAATTTACAATATAAATCTAGGAATCGGTTGGGCGAGCAGTGGTGTCGAGTATGCCCAGGCCTACCGAGCAGGGATTTTTAGAAGTTTAGACCTGACATCTAAGTTTATCTTTACAGACTTGATTTTAGCAGACAATATCCAGCATTTAACGGCCAATATCGGCTTTGCGGATGATCAGGTAATTTGGCTTTACAATCATTTTACAGACATCAAGCTAGCGCCGACCAGTGTTACAGTTGAGGATGTCTTGGCTTCTTTCGCTGGCCTTGAGAGTCATAGGGAGCAGGACGGCAAGGTCTTACGTGTCTACTTTTCAGACGAGGATAAGTTTGTGACTTGCTACTTGGTAGATTCGGCTAAGAATTTGGTGCAACATGCGGAGTATGTGTTTGGGGGGAACTTGATTCGCAAGGATTATTTCTCCTACACACGCTACTGTACAGAATATTTCGCGCCCAAAGACCAAGTGGCTAGACTCTATCAACGAAGCTTTTTCAATGAAGACGGTAGCACCGCTTACGATATCTTGCTGACTGAAGGCCAGGAAGAGGTCTATCGATTTAAGGATCGGATTCTGTACGGAAAGCCAGCCCTTATGCGCTATTTTATGCAACGTTTGAACTTGAGCAAGTCTGATTTGGTCATCTTGGATAGGGAAACAGGGATTGGTCAGGCTGTTTTTGAAGAAGCACAAAAGGCCCATCTAGCAGTTGTCGTTCACGCAGAGCACTATAGTGAAAATGCTAGTAACGAAGACTATCTCCTTTGGAACAACTACTATGAGTATCAGTTTACAAATGCGGACAAGGTCGATTGTTTTATCGTGTCTACGGATCGGCAGAAGGAAGTTCTCGAAGGTCAATTTGCCCAGTACAGTCAGCATCGTCCACGAATCGTCACGATTCCAGTTGGGAGCATTGATCAGCTGACGGAGCCTGCTAGGGAACGCAAGCCCTTTTCTCTCATTACTGCTTCGCGTCTGGCCAAGGAAAAACACATCGACTGGCTCGTCAAGGCGGTTATCCAGGCGCATCAAATCCTTCCAGAGCTTACCTTTGACATTTATGGCAGTGGGGGTGAAGAGTCCCTTTTAAGGGAAATCATCATGGCTCACCAAGCGGAGAACTATATCCAGCTCAAAGGGCATGCAGATCTAGCTCAGATTTATCCCCAGTATGAGGTCTATCTGACAGCCTCAACCAGTGAAGGCTTTGGTCTGACCTTGATGGAGGCAGTTGGTTCAGGCTTGCCCCTGATTGGTTTTGATGTGCCTTATGGAAACCAGACCTTTATCCAGGACGGTCAAAATGGCTACTTGATTCCAAGTTCAGACGACCATGTTGAAATGGAAATTAAAAAAGCCTTCGCGAAAAAGATCTGCCAGCTCTATCAGGAAAATCATTTGCCAGCTATGCGAACAGCATCTTATGACCTAGCTAGAGAATTTTTAACAGATAAGGTAAGGGACAAGTGGAAGAAAACGATAGAGGAGGTCCTGCATGATTCAACTATTTGATCGTTATGGCCAGGAAAGCCGCGATTTGCACGAAAGTTTAGAAGCTGCTGGTCTATCCCATGCCACAGTTGTGATCGAACCAGATGGATTTCTCCCAGATGGGATTCTCTCTCCCTTTACCTACTATCTAGGTTACGAGTCGGGAAAAGCTCTTTATTTCAATCAAGTAGCCGTACCTGAATTTTGGGAGATTGCGGGCAATAACCAGTCGGCGCATATCCTAGAGGATTCTCGGGAGAGGGGCGTGATTCACTATGTGGAGGCTCCTCAGGCCCGTTTGGTCAAGCAAGTCGACTGGAAGGACCTATCCGGCCGTATCTACCAAGCAGACCACTATAACCGATACGGAGCCTGTTTTGCTAGGACCACCTATAGTGCAGATGGGCAGGCTATCCTGACCAAGTATCAGGATGCAAAGGGACAGGAGATTCTACTGGAGAATCATGTGACAGGCGATATTCTCCTAACCTTGCCCGGACAAGGTCTGCGCCATTTTAAAAATCGAGTAGAGTTCACGATCTTCTTTTTGCAAGATTTGGAAATCGACACTCGCCACCTTCTCTTTAACACTCTAGCCAACTCTTTCTTGGTCTCTTACCATTATCCAGACAAGAGTGGACAGGACATCTTGGTTTGGCAAGAACCGTTAGGTGATTGTCTTCCTGGGAATATGCAGCTGCTCTTGGAGCAAGGGGAGTTGAGAGCCAAGCAGATCCTCATACCAAACAAGACTACCTATGAAGAGGCCTTGGCCTTGACCAATCCAGCCTATCATGACAAGTTTATCCATCTAGGTTATCATTATCAGTTCAAAAGAGAAAACTTCGTCCGAGCAGATGCCTTGATTGTTACCAACTCAGATCAGATCCAGCATATCGAAACCCTGGTTGAGTCCTTGCCAATGGTGACTTTCCGAATCGCGGCGGTGACCGAAATGTCGTCCAAGTTGCTGACCTTGCTTTCCTATCCCAATGTCGTTCTCTACCAAAACGCCAGTCCGCAAAAGATTCGAGAACTCTACCAGCTGTCAGACCTCTATCTGGATATCAATTACGGAAACGAGTTGTTGGATGCTGTCCGTCAAGCCTTTGAGCACAATATGCTCATCCTAGCCTTTGACCAGACAGCTCATAACAGACCTTACACAGCTCCAGAACACCTCTTTGATGTGCAGGCTGTTGGAGACATGATTGCGAAGATTCAAGAAGCTCTCAGCAGTCTTGACAAGATGGGCCGAGCCCTTGGGCATCAAGGACGCCATGCCAACTATGTGGACTTGGATACTTACCAAGAGAGGATGGAAAGGATAATAGGGGAAGGACATGACTAAAAAAGATTTATTTTACAAGGATGTCGAAGGACGCATGGAAGAGTTAAAGCAAGGAGCGCTTAAGAAAGAAAAGCCTAGTCGAGGAGAAAAGATCAGTAAAATCTTCTCCATTTTACTTGGCTTGCTCATTCTTCTTACCCTGATCTTTACATTATTAGGAATCTTGAGGTGAAATTGATGGAAGTTTTGATGATTGTAGGAATAATCCTAGCCGTCGCCTTGATTGTTCTGGTTCTCATCCAACCTCGCCAAAGCCAACTCTTTTCCATGGATGCAACCAGCAATATCGGAAAACCAGGCTACTGGCAGAACAACCGATTGGTGAAAATTCTAACCCTCTTGCTCAGCCTCGCCTTGTTTGTCTTGCTCCTTGTTTTTATGATGGTGACCTATCAGTAAGGATGCAGATCCATTCATAGATAAGGAATACTAGACAGGGGGAAAATCCAAGCAAATCGGAGGAAAATATGGAACAACAAATGAATGAAAAAATTATCGAAATCGTGCATCAGGCTAACAATATGATTCCAGTTGAGTGGGATGATTTGTATATTGTAATCGAGATGGATAAGACCTATAGTGGTGAAGCATATTTTTATTTTAAATATAAAAATCAATATCATTACCATCTTGAAATGCCAGAAGATTTTGGTCTATCGATGATGGATGTTTTAAGTGAAAACAAGGTTTTATTTAAAAAATCAGAAGATCTGAAAAGAGTGTTTATTGAGAATGATTTAGCAGATTGGTATATTTGTACCATCCATTTAGATGAAAACAACAAGCTTTCAGTAGAATATGACTATGCTCCATGGTTGAAAAGTAATTTTGGACCAACTGCTCGAATGAACTTTTTCAGATACCAATATCTTGGCTTTGAACCAAGAAACGAAAAAGAACTAGAACAGTTCAAGGCCATGGAAGACTTCCAGCAGGAACATAATGGGAACTAGAATGTTTGATAAAAGACCGCCACAATGGTGGTCTTTTGTGGTTTAACAAACGCTAGTCCATAGGGTTTATGGTATACTAGTAGGACAGTTTATCTATGGGATAAGAGACTATTTTAATAAAACTCAAAAGGGATAGGTCAGAAATGGGCGCCTTTTCCTGAAAAGAACCAGAAAGAGGAAGAGATGTTTTTAGGAAGACGTCGGATATTTTTTAACCAATACTATGACAAGGCGATTTATTATGATCGCAAAACCCACGAACTTTTGGAAGCACCAAAGAGCAAACTCTTGGATACAGAAAAGTCTAGCCGGATGAATCGCCATATCCCCCTATTGGTAGTTCTCTTCTTATCAAGTGGTAGTGGGTGGATTTCCTTCTTCCGCTTGTTTATACAAGGAACCTATACCATGTCTACCTTCTGGAGTGTTCTTCTCATTTGGCTAGGGCAGTTTGCTTTCATCACCATTCTTGTCGAACGAGCCTTGTATCGAAATGTCAACAGGGCTCAAGTGACTACTCAAACTATTTGTCTGGCGCTCATGGAAAAGTCAGAGGAAACAAAGGAAGCTGAGGCAGAGATGAGTGAAAAAGATAGTCGCAACGCTACTCGCTGGATAAGAGCATTGCTTTCTCTGGTTCCCTTGGTTGGATTTTTCTATGCCTATAATTTTATTTGGAATTACCAAGAGAGATTGGGGACTCCCATCGGAGGAGAGATTGTCAATATTATCCTAACAGGACTTTTATTAGGCTTGACATTTGTTCTTTATAACCAAAACAATTTACCCAGAATATTTGATATCCTGGATCGCTTTTATGCTAGAAAACTGAGCCTCATCTGCCGAGCAGACGACAATCAAGATGTCTATCTAGAAGTGAGTATGGGGACAGATGAAGAATTTGTCATCAAGGAAGTGCAGAAGGACTAAAATCTTTTTTTGAAAGAATGAGATAGAAAGAGGTAGAGTATGTTTTTTCTGAGACGTCGTCGGGTTTTTATCGGAGAATGCGATGGTCAGGCGGTTTACTATGACCAAAAGACTGGGGAGGCCTTGGCTGCTCCAAAGAGTGTTTTACTCAATACGGAAGGTGCTTATAAGGCCAATGCTTACATTCCTGAAATGGTTATATTTCTGATGGCAGGTGGGCCTGGTCTCTATGGCCTCCTTTCAGCCTTGGATATTGGTGTCTATAATTGGACCAGTTTGAGCTATGTGTTACTATTGTGGCTGGCTGAGTTTCTATTGTTTACCGCAATTCTTGAGCGAGGACTTTATAAAAATGTGCGCAAGGCTCAGCCAACAACGGAGAAGGTGTTTTACTACGCAGTGTCACATAATTTGATGGTAAGGGACGAACACTTTGATCCAGCTGAGGCATCTGCTACGATCTATCGAATCACTCGTTACATCATACTTGCCTTTGTTATCTATCTTTTGTATGTTTTTTACGACTGCACTCAAAAATTTGGGCAACCGATCGAACGCGGCTATGATTTTTGGGGAGCTGGTCTAATGTTCTTCGTGCTCTTTTTGGTGTACAACCAAAACAACCCCGTTCGTTTTGTAAAGATTATGAAGCTATACAGTCAAGGGAAAATCTTGTTCAAGAAAGAACCGGAGAGCGAAACGTGTAACTAGGTGTTAGGGAAGAGTCAAATCCCAGAAAGTGAGTGCTGTATCTTTAACGAAGCGAGGTGTAGCTGTTTCGATAGTTGCTATGTGATGTTCTCCTTAAATGGAGGATTCTCAAGGATATACGGCGTTTTGCCAGATGAAATTTGGAGATGAAAAATGAAAGACATCCGTATTTTCGGTGCCGACTTTGAAAGAAGTAAGCGAATTGTGACCCAGGGGGATTTTGCTCTGACCGCAGGGATGCCCAACCCCATTCATATGGGCATCATCAACCGCCTCTTTACAGTGATTATTCTTGGATTTTGCTTTTCAGGGATTCTGATCTATGGCGTATTAATCGGGATTCCAGAGTTTATAAGTGTAGATAGCGATGTTCATGTCATTTCTATGGAAGCAGGATTGCTGATTCATAACATGAGTAGCTTTCTAAAGCCCTTTAATCTGACGGTATATGTGATATCCTATCTAGGAATGGTGCTTGTTTTTTGGCCCAAAAAACGCTTGACCAGCCAGCTTTGGACCTACTTTCCTTTCTATTTTGCCATGTCCATTTGCGCTTTCATATCAGGACTGTACTTTGCCAGTGCAGTGGCCTATGATGCTTATACATGGCTGGGCTTCTGGCTTGAGCTTGGGATAGGCATGGCTCTCTTTTTCTGGATCATTCTCAATAGTATCCAGAATCTCAAGCGCAGACTAAATGATCAAGAGGAGAAGTCAATCCTCAAGCAGCTAGTTAAGATTCTCGCTGGAACCACGGCAGTTCTCTTTCCAGTGTCGCTAGTCTATCATCTGCTATATCAAATCCCCCTTCAGTGGTATTTCTATATTTTAGGCTTATTTTTGCCAGTTTGGTTTGTGATTGGAGCTCATTTTATCGCCTTTATGATTAATGTCCATATCTTTCAAGCCTATTATATCTACAAATACCCAGAAGAGTATAAGAATTATTTAAAGATATCAGACCAAGAATGGTATAGCAAACGATACTATAAAAAGTTGGTTAAAAGTGGACAGTTGCAGGAAGAGAGAATGTGAGGGAATTGGTTCTCTAAACAAAGCAGCAGTTAAAAATTATTAGTTTTTTAGAGAGGCAGTTGTAAACAATGGAATTGAATCATCACATTTTTGGTAAACTAACATTTAATTATGGTTGGACTCGGGAACTTACTGTCACTATTTTTGGTGAGCAGTATGTTTTAGAAATGATTATTGATGCAGATGAAGATGGAGAATTTGAAGTCAATCAAGAAAGAGCCTATACCTTTTTTAAAGAGCACTTAGATGAAATGATAAAAGAAGCGAATACTGCTGTTGTATCTTACTATCACAACGAAATCTCAGAGATTGTTTCTGGTTATACCGATAGCAACGAAAAACAATTCTTTTTAGATAAAATTGGAAATGAAGAAGAAATTTTTTCTCTGTTGAAACCCAAACAAATTGTGTTTCCTTTAACTTTTGATGAAACTGCTGAAGAAGTTGGTTTTTTATGTGATTGTGATTGGGACAAGGATAACGGACTAGGGATAAAATTTACCAATGGCCTATTGTCTGAGATTGGTCCTCAAGATATACTTTTATAGATAGTTTCTTTCTTGATAACGGACTGATTCAGGAGAAAACTGATTGTGACTTAACCACCCCAAGGGTGGTTTTTAGCTAGGAAAACGTGGAAAGCATTCTTTGTGGTATACTAGGATTGTAGTGTAACAATGATAAAATCAAATTGGAGGATAAAATGGAAAACCAGATTAATGAAAAAATTATCGAAATCGTTCATCAAGTCAACGATATGATTCCAGTTGAGTGGGATGACTTGTATATTGTAATCGAGATGGACAAGACCTATAGTGGAGGGGCTTATTTCTTTTTCAAATATAAAAATCATTATCATTACCATCTGGAAATGCCAGAAGATTTTGGTCTATCGATGATGGATGTTCTAAGCGAAAACAAGGTTTTATTTAAAAAATCAGAAGATCTGAAAAGAGTGTTTATTGAAAATGACTTGGCAGATTGGTACATTTGTATCATCCATTTAGATGAAAATAACAAACTTTCGGTCGACTATGACTATGCTCCATGGTTGGAAAGTGGTTATGGCCCAAGTGCTCGAATGGACTTATTTGAATACAAATACCTCGGCAAGCAACCAGCTAATGAAAAAGAACTGGAACAGTTCAAGGTTATGGAAGCCTTCCAGAAGGTACATAATCAAAAGTAGCGTAAGCTTGATTACATTTTGAAAAATGTGATTTTTCGAGCATTGCTGTTATCGCGAAATGGAGGGTAAAATGTTAGAAAACTTTGTCAAAATGGCAGATATGCCCAAAGATGTTATTGAAAATATAAGAAGATTGCCAAAGAATACGGAGTTGAACTAAGATTTACAAAGGAGTGGAGAGATATAAGGAGCTTTCAGATAAATTTAGCTTAGATAGAACGCCTAAAGAAAAACGCTTAAATATTATTACAGGCGAGTTGATATTTGATGTTTTCGAAGATTTTGGGTATCGAGTTAAATTTGATAGGCGTGAAAAATTCTTTTATATTGAACCTATTAAAGAAAATGGTTATACTTTTGGATTCCATATTAGTATCTTTAAAGGATTAGTAGAATTGATATGGGTTGTTAGGGACTCTCAAAACAAAGTTATACTAGGGACTCCACTGATGGAGTTTTCTAGGAGACTCATCTCTCCGGACTATAGAATCATGGATCCAGTGATTGCTAATTATGATGACTTTGAAAATGTCATGAAAGTTGCTTTTGAGATGTACGAAGACTTTAAACAGGCTTTTATGAAGATTGCAGCAGAGGATTAATAGATGTTAAAAGATTTTGTCAAAGTGGCAGATATGCCCCAAGAAGTGATTGAAAAATACCAGAATCAAGTTCCAGCTGAGTTGCTACAAATTTGGCAGGAAGATGGTCTAGGAACTTTTCTTGATGGTTATCTAAAAGTTATCAATCCAGATGATTATCTAGAGCTTCTCCAAAATAGCTATTTCAGAGGTGAGATTTCTATTCCTATTTTTGCGACAGCTTTTGGGGACATTATAACTTGGGAGAAGAACGAATTTTTGGGGATTATTAAATATAAAGATGGCACATTTGATATTTTTTTAGAAAATTTATCACTTTTTATTAAGTTTCTACCTGACAAAAGTTTTACAGATGATTATTTTGATATCCCACTCTATAAAAAAGCTGTTGCCAAACATGGTCTGCTAGCCTACGATGAATGTTTTGGTTTTGTTCCACTTCTAGCATTAGGTGGCTTTAAAGACGTAGACCATATGGATAAGGTAAAAGTCTTGGAGCACATTTACCTCATGTACCAACTTACAGGCGGAGTAATGGACGACTAGGAGTTGCTATTTCTTTTTTGAGAACATTACGAGAGGAGGAACTTCCCTTCCAAATGCAAAACAAAAGAACCTCAGAGGCCTTCCTCTGAGGTTCTTTGTGTTCTAGTTTCCATATTTCTGGTAAAAATCGACCTTGACCTGGATAAAAGTTTCGGCTTCGCGTAGTAGCTGCAGGAGGGTGGCTCGGGTCTCAAACTCCTCGCGTGTTTTAGGGAGACTCCGATTGCGGAAGACTTGCAGATAGCGTTCGATGTCATCAAGTAGGTCATGAGCAGGATTGGTCTGGCTTAGCTGGGCAGCAATCTTAGAAAAGAGCTGGGCTAAGATCAAACTTTCACTTGCGGCCAGATGACAGGTATTGATCTGCTGGGCCATATTTCGCAGGATGCGACTTTGTCGCTGTCTCATCTCAAAGTAGTGGATGTGGTAGTCCGTCTGGTGAAAGAGGTGATCCGAGTGGTCCAAATAGACAAGCTTGAGGGCTTCCTCAAGAAGGCTATCTAATTCGTCAACGAGTTGGGCTTGATTGCGCCCGTCTCCTCTTGACAGATAGTATTTAAAGCGAAGCAGGATGTCTTTTAACTTTTCTTCAACCTGAAGGTGATAGCTTTGGATGGCTTTCTCACGAGAGGGCATATAAAGGTTGACCAACAGAGCAAAGCTTGTCCCGATGAGAAAGAGGAGCACTTCATTGAGCAAGAGAGCTGGAGAAGTAGACTCCTGTACCAAGAGATGACCGACCAAGACACTGCTAGGTGTGATGCCGATTTCCCAGCCCATTTTGTAAGCAAGAGGCACGTAGAGAGCCAGATAGAGGCCTAGACTCCAGATGTGAAAGCCGGTCAGCTGAAAGGCTAGAACGCCGATAGCGAGCGCTAGGAGCATGGAAAAGAGGCGGTTACGGGCCAATTTTAGCGTACTTCTGCGCGTGTCAGAAAGGCTTAAGAGGGCGATAATGCCAGCTGAAACCGCTGATGATAAATCTAAAAAATAAGCGAGAAAACAAGCGAGGCAGGTCGCCAAGATCAGTTTTGTCGTACGTTGGGTGATAGACATGAGAATTTCCTAAAAAGTTGATAATAGAGAGCGGAAAGGAGCAAATCCCACGCTTTTGTTGATTATAGTATAAATATGCCATAAAATCAAGATTTGACTAAATAATCAAATGAAATTTGAATATTTATAGGGAATAGTCTTCAGATAAGTTATGGTATAATAGGAAAAAGGAGTTTTGTATGCAAGAATTTTTTCAACGTTATCTTGACAAATTGGATCTCACAGGCCTATTAGAGAATCTTTTGACCAAGTTGATCTCTCTTTTGATTCTCATCCTTCTATTTTATATAGCCAAAAAGATCCTCCATGCGACTGTCCGAAAGATTGTCAAGCCCTCGCTTAAATTCTCAAATCGAGATGCTGGCAGACAGAAGACCATTTCTCGTTTGCTTGAAAATATCTTTAACTATACCCTTTATTTCTTTTTAATCTACTGTATCTTGTCCATTTTAGGTTTGCCAGTTTCCAGCCTCCTTGCTGGGGCAGGGATTGCTGGGGTTGCCATTGGGATGGGGGCACAAGGCTTTCTATCTGATGTCATCAATGGCTTTTTCATCCTCTTTGAACGCCAACTAGATGTGGGCGACGAAGTGGTTCTCACAAATGGACCGATTACCGTGTCTGGCAAGGTTGTCAGTGTCGGAATCCGTACGACTCAACTTCGAAGTGAGGATCAAGCCCTTCACTTTGTTCCAAACCGAAATATCACTGTTGTCAGCAACTTTTCTCGCACAGAGTAGGTCTGCTATTTTGGTAGATTTGTGGTACAATAGAAAGAGTTTGGTAAAGGAGAAAATATGTTTGTAGAAAAGCAGTTGGGCAATGGATGCACTTGGATTAACTTAGATTTGGGGAAATTGAAAAAACTAGAAGATCTCTCTGAAATCTATGGATTGGACAAGGAAACCATCGAATACGCACTGGATAGAAATGAGCGCGCCCACATGGACTACCACCGCGAAAGTGGAACCGTCACCTTTATCTACAATGTATTGGATTTGAAAAAGGACAAGGAATACTATGAAGCCTTTCCCATGACCTTTATCGTAGAACATCAGCGCTTGATTACGATTAGTAATAAGAAAAATGCCTATGTGATTGAACAGATGACACGTTACTTAGAGAGTCATGATATGCTTTCTATTTACAAATTTCTCTTTGCTAGTCTGGAAATCATCAGCAATGCTTACTATCCTGTCATCGAGCAGATGGATAAAAGTAAAGATGAGGTCAATGGCCTCTTGCGTCAGCGAACGACCAAGAAAAACCTCTTTGCCCTTTCCGACTTGGAGACTGGTATGGTCTATCTGACAGCGGCTGCCAAGCAGAATCGCATGTTGCTAGAACATATCCAAGGACATGCCCTTTATCGCAGATTTAACGAAGTTGAGAGAGAACAGTTTGATGATGCCATGATTGAGGCTCACCAGCTGGTTTCGATGACCGATTTGATTTCTCAAGTTCTGCAACAACTATCAGCCTCTTACAACAATATCCTAAACAACAACCTGAATGATAACTTGACAACCTTGACCATCATTTCAGTCTTGCTAGCAGTCTTGGCAGTAGTGACGGGCTTTTTCGGGATGAATGTTCCTCTCCCCTTCACAGATGAGCCCTATGCTTGGGTCTACATCAGCTTGGCGAGTGCGGTCTTATGGCTGGTCCTGTCATTGATTTTGAGAAAAATTGCGAAAAAAAGTTAAGAAAAGGAGCCAGAATGGCAATTGAAAACTATATGCCAGATTTTGCTGTGGAAGCAGTCTATGATCTGACAGTCCCAAGCCTGC
>ERZ773087.324-NODE-324-length-37027-cov-17.507844_pt1 | contig 37027 bp, 35 predicted proteins | sample MGYA00511375_ERZ773087 | MGnify/ENA primary metagenome ERZ773087 (study PRJEB29015, sample SAMEA2737995) | human oral metagenome | biome: human oral; feature: human-associated habitat; material: dental | place: China | collected 2063 ...
CATGGTCCGCATCGCGACGGTGGTGCCCTCAACCGCCTGCTCGAAGGCCAGTTTCACCTCGCCCTCGATGTCGGCGCCGCGACGCGGTCCCCGCGAGGAGCTGCGCCGCGACCCGCTCGACCCGCCGCCGAAGAGGTTGCCGAACAGGTCGCCGAAGCCGCCCTGTGCCCCTCCTGCGTTGCGGAACAGATCCTCGAAACCGGTGTTGCCCTCGCCCGAGCCGCTGCGCCCGAAACGCACCCCCGCGCCGCCGAACAGGCTGCGCGCCTCGTCGTACTCCTTGCGTTTCTCCGGGTTCGAGAGGATCGTGTTGGCCTCGGAGGCCTCCTTGAAACGGGCCTCGGCGGCCTTGTCACCGGGGTTGGCGTCGGGGTGGTTGTCCCGGGCGATCTTCCGGAACGCCTTCTTGATCTCCTCGGCGCTGGCCTTCTTGTCCACGCCGAGGACCTTGTAGTAGTCCTTTTCTATCCAGTCCTTGGTGCTCACTCATCGCCTCTCATCTGCGGGGGGCCGACGCCACCGCACCGGCCCCGTCCGCGGCTCAGTCCTGCCTCGGATTGGCGACGGCGACACGCGCCGGCCGGATCACGCGGTCCCTCAACTGGTAGCCCGGCTGAATGACCTGCGAGATCGTGGTCACGGTGACCTTCTCCTCGAGGGGCACCTCCATGAGGGCTTCGTGATGGGTCGGGTCGAAAGGATCACCGACGGCCCCGAAGACGACCAGACCGTGCTTGGCAGCCACCTTCTCGAACTCGTCGGCCACCATCTTGAATCCGCCGTCCAGGTCCCCGTGGGACTTGGCCAGCTGGATCGAGTCGAGCACCGGCATCAGATCGGTCACCACGGCCTCGATCCCCAGCTGCCTGGCCAGCGCCCGGTCACGGTCCACGCGTTTCTTGTAGTTGACGTACTCGGCCTGGAGCCGCTGCAGATCCGCGGTCCGTTCCATCGCGACGGTTTCCCAATCGGGTGTTTCCTCGGCCGCCTCGTCATTCTCCACGCCGCGCCGGGCCTCGGGCGCTGCCTCCTCCTCGGTGGGAGCCGAGGCGGCTGACTCAACAACCGCCTCGGCCTGCGCAACTACCTCCTCTGGGGTGGGCTGCTCGCTCACTTGGATTCCTCGTCGTCCACGATCTCCGCGTCGACGACGTCGTCCTGGGCGCCGTCACCGGACTGGTCCGAGGATTCGCTCTCGGAGGCCTGCTGCGAGTTCTCGTTCTTGGCCTGGGCCGCGGCGTACATGGCCTGGCCCATCGCGGCGGCCTTGGTGTTGAGGTCGTCGATGGCGGCCTTGACCGCGTCGTTGTCCTCGCCCTTCAGGGCCTCCTTCAGCTTGTCGACGGCCTCGACGACCGGGGCCTTGATCTCCTCGCCGATGCTGTCGGCGTTCTCCTTGAGCAGCTTCTCGGTGCGGAACACCAGGGCGTCGCCCTCGTTGCGCATGTCGACGCTCTCGCGGCGCTTGCGGTCCTCCTCGGCGTGACTCTCGGCCTCGCGCACCATGCGGTCGATGTCCTCCTTGGCCAGCGCGGAGCCGCCGGTGACGGTCATCGACTGTTCCTTGCTGGTGGCCAGGTCCTTGGCGTGGACGTGGACGATGCCGTTGGCGTCGATGTCGAAGGTGACCTCGATCTGCGGGACCGAACGCGGCGCGGGCAGCAGCCCGGTCAGTTCGAAGTCGCCGAGCGACTTGTTGTCACGGGCGAACTCGCGCTCCCCCTGGTACACCTGGATCATCACGGAGGGCTGGTTGTCCTCGGCGGTGGTGAACACCTCAGAACGTTTCGTCGGGATGGTGGTGTTGCGTTCGATGATCTTGGTCATCACACCGCCCTTGGTCTCGATGCCGAGGCTCAGCGGGGTGACGTCGAGCAGCAGCACGTCCTTGACCTCGCCCTTCAGCACACCGGCCTGCAGGGAGGCACCCAGCGCCACGACCTCGTCGGGGTTGACGCCCTTGTTGGGTTCCTTGCCGCCGGTCAGTTCGCGAACGAGGTCGGCGACGGCGGGCATGCGGGTGGAACCACCGACAAGCAGCACCTGGTCGATCTTGTCGACGCTGGTGTTGGCGTCCTTGATGACGGTGTTGAACGGCGTGCGGCAACGGTCCAGGAGGTCCTGGGTCATCCGCTGGAACTCGGCGCGGGTCAGCTTCTCGTCGAGGTGCAGCGGACCGGCGGCCGAGGCGGTGATGTAGGGCAGGTTGATGGAGGTCTCGGAGGCCGAGGACAGCTCGATCTTGGCGCGCTCGGCGGCCTCCTGGAGGCGCTGGCGGGCCATCTTGTCCTGCGAGAGGTCGACGCCGTGCTTGTTCTTGAACTGCGTCACCAGCCACTCGACGATCTTGGCGTCCCAGTCGTCGCCACCGAGCCGGTTGTCACCGTTGGTGGCCTTGACCTCGAAGACGCCGTCGGCGATGTCGAGGAGGGAGACGTCGAAGGTGCCACCACCCAGGTCGAAGACCAGGACGGTCTGCTCCTTGTCGCCCTTGTCGAGGCCGTAGGCCAGGGCGGCCGCGGTGGGCTCGTTGATGATGCGGTCCACGGTCAGGCCCGCGATCTCGCCGGCCTCCTTGGTGGCCTGGCGTTCGGCGTCGGAGAAGTAGGCGGGAACGGTGATGACCGCGTTGGTGACGGCCTCACCAAGGTAGGCCTCGGCGTCCCGCTTCAGCTTCTGCAGCACGAAGGCCGAGATCTGCTGCGGACGGTAGTCCTTGCCGTCGATGTCCACCTTCCAGTCGGTGCCCATGTGACGCTTGACGGAACGGATGGTGCGATCGGGGTTGGTGACGGCCTGGCGTTTCGCGACCTCGCCGACGAGAACTTCCCCGGAGGGGGTGAAAGCGACCACGGACGGGGTGGTGCGGGCGCCCTCGGCGTTGGGGATGACGGTGGGCTCGCCACCCTCGAGGACAGCGACGACCGAGTTGGTGGTGCCGAGGTCGATGCCTACTGCACGTGCCATGTGGGTATCTCCTGATTCATTGTGCGGCTAGCGCTTGTTGCCAATCCCAAACCCCTTGAGTGGGGCAGGCTCAACTATGCCACACGCATGGTTCAGGTCGCAAACCAAAGTTGAGCCTCAGGGACTCAACCCGGGTTCAGCCGGGGTTTCCCCCTACCGCCGGCCCGTGGAACGCGCCCGCGCGGTCGGCATCCGCCCATCCCGGACTCGAGGAACGGGTGCCCCTCGGGGCTGGGATCTCCGGGAGTCCCATTCGGTCCCGGAGGGGTCGTCCATCACCCACCGGAGCGCTTTTCAGCGCCACGACCTCCTCTGGTATCTGTTCCTTTTCCTTTTCTCCCTTTCCTCTTTCAGGTATTTCTCCAACCGGATATTGAGGCCCCCCAGGACGTGCCAGCCATTGATGATGACGGCTCCGTTCGCACCATCACCGTCTGCATCCGGTTCGATGTCGACCGTTGACATGATGTTGATGCTCCGGTTGATCACCTGGACCCGCCACGGCAGATAGACGGTGAATCCGCCCAGCACCGATTTCAGGTTCAGTTCGATCACCACCCCCGGCGCCATGATGTCCTCGATGTGGATCGAGCTGCCACCCAGCACCGTGACACTTCGTATCGTCGACATGCTGGGGCTCATCCGAACCGTCCCGCGCCTCAGGACGACGACCTCGCTGTAGGGGTAGATGTTGTCCGTGACGATGATCCTCTCGGAAGGCTCATCGGAGGGTTCTTCCTTGCGCCACCTGGCCCCACCGGGCAGGTCCGAGATGAGATCGGACAGGTCGCCGACATAGCGGGCCTTGAGACAGAACTGCTGCCTGTCCTCGAACTCCTCGCGGCTGAGTTGGTCCGCCGCGTAGGCGTCCTGAAGCATTTTGAGCACCTCGTCACGGTCAAGGTCACCGGCACGTATCTGACCCCGCTGCGACGACCCCTTGGGCAGCTTTTCCGACATGGAAGGCAGTCTACGGCCATAGCGGCCGCGGCGCCTCATCAATATCAATGTTCATCGGAAAAGTTTTCAACCAAAAGGTGCCGCGGAAAACGGAAATCCCAGCCGGGTTCCCGCGATCTTTCAAGGTCAGCCCGCCTGCGCGAAACGACGGCGCCGTTCGAGCAGAATGGGTTCCGGAGGATTCGGTGTTCCAGAAACCGGGAGGTGATCGACATGCGCAAGGAACCATCGGATGCCGGCCTGCTCGCATACCGCAGCTACGGAGGCTGGGGTGTGCAGCGCCCCGGGCACGGCACCCTGGGCCGATACAGCCCCGACATGACCAAGGTGCTGCCCGACGGCCACACCGTCGCCCTGACGCTGCGCCTGGACCGCGCCGCCTACCAGCTCTACCGCGAGGCCGGAGCCGGTCACGATCAGGCGCTGCACAACTCCCTGCTGTGCCCGGCGTGGGCCGGGATCCACAACGCCCCCGGCCTCGGAACGTGGGAATTCGAGCTTCAGGCCCCGCCGTCGGACCGGGTGGAGCTGGTGGCCATGCTGTGGCCGCAGGACGACCGGGACTGGCCCCGCGGGGAGATCAACCTCCTCGAGGGCCGCGTCGGCACCGGCCGGACCCTCACCAACCTTCACTGGCCCGATCCCGGAACCGGCGAGCCCGCTCACGCGCCCGAGGAGATCGACCTCGACCTCACCCTGTGGCACCGCTACCGGGTGGACGTCGCCCCGGGGCTCATCCGCTGGCTCGTCGACGGCCGGCTCCGCCGCGAGCTCAACACCCCACACACCCCGCACGACCTGCCCCTCCACCTGGTGGTCCAGGCCGGGGTCAACCCCGCCATCCGGGAGGACTGGCACGACGACCTGGAATGGGAGCAGACCATCCTGTTCCGCCCCCTGCGGACCCCGGGGGCTCGTGCGTGAACCGCTGGACACATGCCCCTGAGGGAACGGGAGACGCCATCCAATCCGGCTTCCCGGCGTTCCATGCACACATTCCACGCCTCCCGGAGCGGACAAGAGCTGCCCCGCAAAGGCATTGCAGAGCAGCTCCTTGACCGAATTCTTGCGCCCTCGCAGGCATCACTCAGCACAACACACACCCAAATCCTTGCCTTCGGCCAGCATAATGATACTTATAAGTATGTAGATTTACAAGTAGCAGAGCCGGAAACTGAGATGCGTGGCTATCGGGGACCTGCAGCGAGCAGTCGGCAGGAATCTCCGCGCCCACCGAAAGGCGAAGGGCCTGTCACAGGAGGCCTTCGCCGAGTTCATCGGGATACACCGCACCTACGTCGGAGCGGTGGAACGCGGGGAACGCAACCTCACCCTGGCCACTGTGGAACGCTACGCCGAGAGGATCGGAGTGACCCCGCTCGACCTGCTCACAGAGCAATCGCCCCCGACGCGACGCCCAAACCCCCACGCACCTCACAGACACGACGAAAACCCGAAATAATCGAACACATGAGGTAATACCTGTACTACGCCGAGGCCGGGAACTCAGCGACGGGTTCAGCGAGACGAGTCGCCTCGGAAACCACCCAAAGGCCCCCCGCCACAGCCTGCTTCTCGCACTCCCGGCCGCGCTCCGGCGCCGGCGCGACACAGAATTATGCTTCACAAATTCTATTAATTCGTCTCTTGTCGCTGCCCACAAGAGGAAGTCAGCCTTCCACCGGCCAATCAACCGCTCGAAGACCTTCTCCTTACCGGCCGCCCGGCGACGGTGATCTCACCCGACAGCACACTCAACACGATCCAGATCTTGGTCTCCGCACTGAACACCGGTGGTCGCCCCGTGACACGTCCCCCTGCCCCCAGACACCAAGTCATGCCTCCACAACCAGCCCGCCAGAGAGCTTGACGCGGGACACTTCTCCTTCGAACCAGACACCGTCCAGTCCGCTCGGGAAAAGACCGAAACCCGCATAGACCTGACTCGTCCCGTGCTGTCATACGGGCATCTGGCGCTCATCGCGGAAATCGTCGCCGTCGCGGCCGGGATCGGAAGAACCGTCGCCCCGGCCCTGTTCCTGCTGGCCACCCGGGTCTGGGAACTCATCTCGGTCGTGTTGCTGGCCGTCACCCTGGTCGTCCTGAACGTGGTCGAGAGCCGAGCGCTGCCCAGGACCTTGCGGCGGCACAGTGATACAACGTGACTGTATCCACCAGAGAAAAACCGGCGGGCATGCCCCCGGATCCGGCTGATCCCCTACCCCGCCCCGATTTCGAGCCGGCTCCTCAGCTTCCCTTCCCTAGTACCCCGCCTTGTGATTACTCTTGCGCTCAGCACCCCAGTCAACGCTTCCGCGGTGGAGCATCACATGAAGCTGGAGCCATCACATGAACTCACCATCGCGACCGCTGCTGACCACGCTGGTCTGCTCCCTCGTCGCACTCACGGGCTGCGCCTCCCCCTCGGTACGGGAAGCACTGAGCCCCTCCGACTCCCCTGCGACAACACGGCAGGCGGAGGATCCTCCCTGTCCCGGACCTGTTCCAACGTCTCCCCACTCGGCCTCGGCCGGGAACATTCCTTCCGCACCCGCAGCGACAGCGACCCAGCCGGGTTCCGGCCTGCCGGAGTTCCATTCCCTGGCAGAGGCGCGCAAACAGCTTCCGAAGGACTCGGCGGGTTTCGTCCTGACCGATGGCATCACCTCACTCACCTACGCGAAGGGCACCGGGGACGGTGAGGTCACCATCAATGGCACGACGTACGCCACCACGTTCGAAGAGGTCAAGGACGGCAAGAAAGAAGGATTCGTTCCCCTGCTGGCGCAGGACATTCCCGCCGATGCGACGTCCACCCTCAAAGCCGCCCTGGAGCTCGCCAAACAACGTGGCGTCGGGGTCCGGCTGAGTCCTTCGCAGAGCTACACCGTCTCCGCGGAGCTTCAGCTTCCGAAGGGGGTGAAGTACTTCGACGGCGCGGGCGCCACCATCACAACCGCGATCAAGAACGGGACCAGCAATGATCCGAAGAACGTTTTCCGAATCGCACCGGGTTCCAGCGGAACAACCCTGACCAATATCACGATCGACATGACGGGTTCCGACCCCTACACCCGCGGAGTGCTGGCCTTCGCAAGAAGTGAGGAGAACATCAGCGATGTGACCATCAGTGGTTTGACCATCGCCAATTCCAGGTATCGCGGCATCGCGGTGCTGGGACGCGAAGGCGATGTTGACAACATCCGCATCGAGAACAACCAGGTCACGGTACGGCCCGAACTCCAACGCACCGAAGGGGTGGTTGCGATCGGTGTCTACTCCGGCCTCTCGAAGGATTCCAGGCCGGTCTACGACCGATTCGTGACAACCGGCGAGGTGCCGAAACTCACCCACAGGGCAACCAGGGTCACCGTCTCCGGGAACCGCGTCACGGGCGGGTACTACGGCATCGAGTTCTCCGGGGTCGGTTGCAGCGTCGTGAGCAACAACTTCTCCACCATGAATACCCGCAACCTGTCCATGCAGGACAGCTCCCACGGGAACACGGTGGAGGACAACCACTTCAACTACAGCATTTCCTCATCCATCCACCTGGCCTACGGGTCGCACGACAACACGATCCAGCGCAACACGATCGTCACCGGCATCTCCATGGGACAGGGGCTGCTCCAGGCCTACCAGGGCAGCCACGACAACACCTTCCGCGACAACACCGTTGAGGTCTTCGAGGACAAGACGGTACAGGTTTTCAAGGAAGACAAGCCCGGGGAGATTGATGACACTCCGAAACAACCCCATTGGATGCTGTACGTCGGCCCCCACTCGGACAACAACACCTTCACCGGAAACGTCCTCTCGGGACAGGCCAAGAGGTCGGTCGTCGCAGTGGAATCAATCTGGGACAAGAAATCCTCGTTCTCCGGCGAAGTGAGCGGGAAACCGTACTCGTACATGGGAAATCACCCGGGATACCCGGGCACCTCCATTGAGGTGGACTATGCCGGGGGACGAAGGGAGCTCACGGGAACCACGATCACCGGCAATGTGATGCTTCCCACCGGAACCCCGTTCTACTTGGCTGCTGACGTCTCCAAGGGCTTGAAGGTCAAGGACAATGATGTCGCCGGGGCTTCGGAGGGCAACGAGCGTCTCATCGGCAACAACACGGGCCTGAACCTGTCCGGGAACCAGCTGGCGGGTACCGAGTACCCGGTTGACAAGCCCTTGGTTCAGCACGAGGGCACCCTCGACGGCGTGGGCACGGCACGCATCACCTACACCGACCGGACGATCGGCACCCATCACTCCCGGATCACCACGCAGCAGGGCGATGCCAAGGACACCAACCTCGTCGTCGACTCCCCCGACGACACCGTGACCGACGCCGGGGGCATCGACACCCTCAATGCCGCCGTCGACTCGACCCTTCCGTCGGGGGTGGAGAATCTCCGGATGCTGGGCAGCGGTCCGCTGCGGGCCACGGGCAACGACTTGTCGAACACGATGCGCGGCAACTCCGCGGACAACGTCATTGACGGCGCCGCCGGCGATGACACCCTGGCAGGCGGTCAGGGAAAGGACACCCTCACCGGTGGCGCGGGAAATGACAGGTTCGTCCTGGACGGCCAACTGAACGGTGACCTCGACGAGATCACGGATTTCACCACGGGACAGGACAGGATCAACCTGCCCGTGGCCACCTTCGGCGGACTGAGCGGCAACTGGTTCACCACCGGCACGGTAACCGCCACCACGCGGGTGTATCAGCAGGGGGAGACGTTGTTCTTCGACGCTGACGGCTCGGGCGCGCTGTTCGCCCCGGTCGCATTCGCGACGCTGCCGCCGGGAGTCCAGCTCACCGTCAACGACTTCGCCTGATCCCCATTCCCTGTTCGGATCCATGGCCCACCATGTCGCATGGATCATTCCTCCCCGGGATTCGATACCGGCGGCCATCCCCCCGGGTCGCGTCAATCCCTCGACGGGGATCGTTCAGGGAACCGCCTATGGGCGACACAGGTACCGTGGCCGAAACCTCCCCAAGGCATGACCCACAACTTGCCTGTTCACCGTCCACGCGCGCGGGCGGAGCGGCCACGCTTTGTTGGCAGATTCCCGTCTAGGTTTCGGACTTCACGAACCGCTTTCCTCGGCGACTTCTCGTGCCGCTTTTTCGTTCTTTCTCGGAGGGTGTTTCTCCAACCAGTCGAACAGGAATTTCATGAGGATGAGAGCGATCAGGCTGGCCATCAGCGCCGCGAGGAAACTCTGGAAGAACGTTGTGAACAGCCACGCAACCGAGAACCATATGAGGAGGTCCTCGAAGACGTCGTCGATTCTCCGGAAAATCCCGATGACGAGAAGAGCCGTCAGGAACGCATTTATGACCGTGGTGATGATACAGAAAGCAGGAAACATCCACAGGAGATTGAGCCAGAGCCACGGATCGTAGCTCCGCAGCTCACCGACACCCGGGACGAGGGCGACGCCCACCACACCCACCGCCATCGGCACGGCAGCAACGGCACTGATAGCAACGAGGAGCCAGAACATGATGATCGCACCCCAGAAGGTGACGGGCTGATCGTTTGAACTCATGTTCTGGCTCCTCTCGTCCAGGCGAACGTCACGAACCACCACGTGATTTCAATGGCCACCTCTGCCGGGATGCCGTTCTGCGTGAAGAAGGTAGCGACACCCAGCGCGGTTGTGCCTCCAATCAAGTCTACCAGCCATAAATCTTGTCCGCCCAGGCGCAGACCTGGTTCGGCAGGATTGGGCGTCCGTACGTCAGGGCTATTTTGATCGCTTTCCTGAGGATGGATCCCAAAGACTCCTGTCCATTACTGGCCCTGCCGTCTCGCTAGCCAAAGTGCCGTTAGGGTGTGGTCCGAACGCGGCCACGGTCTTCGCGGTCGCGTCGCTGGACGGAGCAGCTCGTCATCCCGCAAGTCATGCCAACACCGACGCACCAGCTGGGGTCACAAGCGCCGGAGCGCCTTGCGGCCGAACGATCGCCACCTGGTGTCGCGCGCGGGTGATGCCGACGCGCAGCAGACGCCGTGCTGCGGCGCGCTGTGCCTCAGTGTCCGTATCGCGAAAGAAGTCGCCCTGGTACTGCTGCCCCTCGACGAGCAAGACGCCGTCGAACTCCTTTCCCTTGGCCTTGTGGATGGTCATGAGCACGCAGCCGCGAGGGTCACGCTGGTTGGATTGAAGCATACTTGCCTGGAGTGCACGACGTACCAGATCGATGGCCCTACCGTAGCTGCCACGAAGATCCCACGCAGAGGCAAGTCGGCTTCCGATCTCATCAGTTACGCGGAAGAGCCGGACGAACTTAGCGTTCGCCAGTAGATCCGACAGGTCGTTCCCGACACCGAGCAGATCACGAGCGTGTACCCAGTCTTGTACCGGATCACCCTGTAGCACCAGCCCACTGTTGTATGAGGCAGTGAGGACCTTGGCGCTCTTCAACCGCTGCGCCTCACCTCTACGCGCTCGGTCAGCGGCCGTGCGGTACCGCTCGCTAGTCTGCCGGGCGGTGTTGCTCGCACGGGCAGCATTTTTCGCGTCGAAATAGTCGGCGATGCGATCGAAAGTCTGGCCGAGTGCAGCCTCCTTGGGGTGGCTCTGCCACTCCAGAACCGAGGCCACCACCAGAGCGGCTGCTGCGGTAAGGTCGGCGTCCCACAGCACGTCGTGCTCGACGGGTCTGATTATCTGACCTTTGAAGCTGTGTTCCTGCCCGAGGATCGTCGATAGCTTCCCGACGAGCGCGTTTGTTCTCGCGAGCACGACGACCGAAGGATGGGCGATGCCCACTTTGCGAAGCGAGCCGAGCATCCAGGCGACGCAAGCGTGGACGATGCTGTCAAATGCCCCCGGCCTGTACGAACACGTGATCACGTCCTTGGTGTCCGGCAGAGGTCGATTCGTAAGCACGGCGTCGGCGTACTGCAGGATGCCGACGCCAGGGCTTCGGTGGTTCTCCCCGCTGAGATCGAACTCCGCGGGTCCGAGGTGGGCACGCAGGTGATTGATGCGCTCTGGATCTATCCGCGCGTCATAGTCGAAGATCCGCTGATCCGGGTCGGCCATGAACATGGTCTTCGAGCGTGCGGACAGCGCCTTGACCAGCGTCCATTGCGCATCGTCAGTGTCCTGGAACTCGTCCAGGATGATCACGGGGTACCTGTTGGCGAGCAAGGACGCAATCGACGCACTGCCCGCGACGAGTTGGGCAGCAGCCGCGGCGAACTGACTGAATACGTAGCGACCTTCATCACGCGCGAGGCGTTCAGCTTCAACGTCCCAGTCGCCGTCGAAGACTGCTTTGGCGAGTTTCTCTTCACCTGGATAGACAATGCGCGGAACACGTCCAGTGAGCAGGCGGCCATGCGCTCGCAAGATGTCCATTGCGAACGCATGGTAGGTGCGCACGGCAATCTGGCGACGCTCTTCCGATAGCAAGATGTCGCAGCAGCGGATTTCAACCTGGCGAACGGCCGCTCGGGAGAAGCTGAGGAAGAGGATCTCCTGGCCTGGGTACAAGGCGGGGAGCATTGCCTGGGCTTTCAGGAGAGACAGGGTAGTCTTACCGGAGCCTGGGCCGCCGAGTACCAGGACGGGGCAGTCGTGCTCCAGGGCTCCTTGGGCGGTTTCGGAGAGCTGCACCTCCATGGCGCTTATTCCTCGGGCTCTGCTGCACCGGCCGGTGCAGCCGCGTCGTCCAGTACCAGTTCAGGCTCATCCTGAAGCTGCCTATTGATAGAGAGAAGCGCATTACGGATGAAGGCAGGCAGATCAGCCTCGGTCTGGCACTGCTCAATGAGCGTGCCGGTATACCCGAAACCGAACGCATCGCCCTTGCGGGCCTTCAGCACCTTCACTGCCAGTGTTGCCAGGTCATCGTCAGCAACCTGCTCGGGCACGTAGGGGTGGCTTGTCGGATAATCATCGCGCTGCACAACCGCGTCTAGGAAGCTCCGCAGTACACGCGTCGGAACCTGCTTCACGAGGATCTGTTCGATGCCCGTTTCCGGCGACTCCCAGAACTCATCGAACGACTTAATGTTCTCCGTCGCGTCCCCTGCATCAGGGGCGTTCAGCTTGTCCCGCATGCCATAGACCCGCTTGCCGAGAGCTTTGAACATCGGCGCGTACCGCGGCACTTCGCGGTCATTACCCGCGTTGAAGAGGGTGACACCTGTGAGATCGACGTGCATGTAATCATCCCGGAACTGTTCGAGCGCCGATGAGACCGCGTGCACGGCAACCATCTCCGTCTGCCCCTCAAGTACGAAGACGGCACGGCCCAGGATTGCCTCGGCAAACTGGCGGCGCTGCGTACGATAGGTCTTCGGCTTGACATGCTTGGTGTCGATCGGTGCACCGGAGAAGGTATCCTCGTCACGCGAGAGAATCACCACGTTCTTCGGGTCGAACTGCTCGATCACGTAGGGAGAATGGGATGTGACGATCGACTGTCCCATTTGCTGTACCACGTACTTGGTCACGCGCCGCTGGGTGTGAGGAGGAAGCGCGATCTCCGGCTCCTCCATCACGAAGATAACCGAGTGGCTTTTGTTCAGATCTGCGATGACCGTTAGCAACGCGAAGACCAGCAGATTGATCGAGCCGGTGCCCTGCTTGGCGAACGGCACCGAATGGTTACTCGGTTGCGTCGCGACGAAGAGTCGGACGACCTCGCGTAGGTGCTCGCGCGTCAAGTCTGAGGCGAAGAACCCCACAGAGTCCTCACCAGGAGCCAGGTTGACGAACTTGCCGAGGCGCGTGCGGATGTTCTCCCGGATGACCTTGAGCCGTTCGATCTCTCCGACCGCAGGATCAAGGCCTTGCAGCGCCCCAAGCGCGTCCCGCCACATCTCCGCTGCGCCCTCACCGCCGAGCCGGAGGATTGTGTCAAGCAGCGAACCGCGCTGCAGGCTGAGCGCACGAGATCCGGTACGCAGCGCTCGCAGGAAGATGAAGCCACAGAGCCGCTTGTGCGCACGGCTGAACTGTGCGCGGCCCGAGCCGAGTGATGCACGCTCGTCTTCATCAAGCTCATCGAGTTCGGGTAGCGGGTGGTCGAAGAACGTGTCCCCAATGAAGTCGTCTTCTTCACAGTCGTAACGCCCGAAGAAGACGACGGGGAGCGCCCAGACAGTTCCATCGCAATCAGCAGCTTGGAGGCCGTCCGGTTCCTCGTCAATGAAGGAGAGTTCCTCGTCATCCCAACGTCGCACGTGCTGGAAGAACCGGCGTAGCTGCTCATCCGAAAGATCCGTGAGCACGGCGCGAACGCAAATCTCGCACGGGTCACCCTCGTCGCCGAGGTAGGCGCCATCGGAGAAATCGTGTTCGTCGATAACCGGGCGGCGGTAGAGGCGCTCCGGACCCAAGACGAGCTCTAATGCCTCACACACTGTGGACTTCCCGATGTTGTTTCCGCCGACCAGTAAGGTATGCTGCTGGAAGACCACACGTCCCCTTGTGATGCCGCGGAAGTGCTCGATCTCAAGCTGTCTAACCCTCACGCCATAGTCTCCTCGTCACCGGATACAGCTGCCCCACTAGGATCGGCTGCTTCATGTAGCAGGGCGCGCACCAACACCAGCGAGATGACTTCGTCGGCCAGTTTGCCGAGTTTGCGCACGTTGCGGCCCTTGTCAGCCAGCGGATATAGCGTGGCCTTAATGGTTTCGGGTTCCAGTCGCGCTCGTTCGTCAGGCGCGAGCTTGGATACGCGGTCGTCAACAACCCGGTCGATGACCTGACGGATCTCATTCTTGGAGAGCGGCTTGAAGTGAACCAAGGAGTCGAATCGCGAGTAGAGCGCGTCGCCGAGAGCCTTGCGGATCTCGTCCTCGGTGCCGTAGTTCGAGGTGCATATGATCAAGGAGGCGCCGACCTCTACGCTGTAGTTCTTGTCCTCAAAGACACCACCGTCGAAGAGTTGATAGAAGGCACTGTGGAATACCGAGTTCGCTTTGTCGAACTCGTCGATGAGGATGACACCAGACTCGCGGTCGAGTAGGTCGCGCGCGAAGGAAGCCTCAGAATGCGCCCCGCCGAACAAGTACGACGCGAACTTGTCGTTGTGGAACATGGAGAACTGTTTACGCAGCAGCGTGCCCCCGAGTAACCCGTTAACGAACTGCGCAGTCTCAGTCTTGCCGACACCTGACGGACCGTAGAACATCAGGACAACCGGCCTGGTAAGCCGTCCGGTAGTCAGCGGATACAATGCCGCGAGCATCGTCTTCTTTACTGAGGCCTGACCCACGAGATGTCCGGCGAAGCCGTCGCGGAAACGAACGAGAGTGTCCCGCGTCACCGTCGGGTACTCATAGCGCTTCACCTCGGTTGTGAACGCTCGCTCAAGCTGTGAGTGAACGCGGACAGGCGGGTTGTGCAGGTGAAGGTCCTTAGGGTTGATCGACCGTACGAGGCCGGCGAAATTCGTTATGACGTGCTCGTTCAAGCTGGCGTAATCGCTCGACTCGGCTGCCACCCGTTTCGGTCTCAGCGCAGGTTCCTCGGACGGTGGCGCCCCCTGGCCTTCAACGACATGGGTATGCCGCCGGTTGGCTTCGTCGCGCTCATAGACGATGTCGAGAAGGCCCGTGCGCTTCTTCTCCCCCAGTTGGTCTTCGAACCACGACAACGGGCCGTAGTAGATGGTGACCGTCGTGTCACCTGACATGATGCTCGACTCCCGCGAGGATCACATCATAGACCTCCAAAAGGCCCTCACTTTGCGTGTCCACTCCGTCAACGAGTTCTACGGCCGTCACCGCCATGCTGCCCGCGCTGCCCGACATCTCGGCTTCCATGCCCAGCGCATGCTCCGTCGTCTGGCCAACGAGTACACCGTGGAATACAAGACGCATACGTCCGAGATCGGTGAGTCCGTAGTTGTTCCGGAATGCCTTGAGATTGAATCGCAGCACGCGCTTGGAACCGTCCTCAGCTTCGCCGAGTAGCTCGTAGTATCCCTTCGCGTCGGCAAGCACTTCGTCCATGCGCGCCAAGTCGAAAGGCACGTCGTCGAGCTTGAGCAGCACCATGTAGGGCGTGAACATCTTCATGTACGCCATCGAATCCTTGGGCGCAGTCAGGCGAAGATCTCGCAACTGAACCACTCGCGAGTCGCTATCTGCCTTGGCAAGATAATCGGTCAGGATCGTGTTCGACAGGGTCTTGCTCAGAATACTCTTGCCAGCAGCGGAGGCTCCAGCGCCCGCGCTCAGTTCACCCGATGCGCCGAAGAACGGCAGCCAGCTCAGCTTCGCGGTGAGGCCGGCCTCAACCTTCCTATGCAGCTCCTTGCCGCGCTCCTTTACGTCCTCGCTCGTAGATGTGGCCTTGCCGCCAGCGGATATATCTAGGTAGTCCGACGCCGACTCTTCGTCGAAATAGACGACTTTGATCATCGATGCAAGCAACTCAGCCCGACCGTCAGCAGCCTCGCCCTGCACTGATGGGGTCACCGTGTTACCCCCTGACGGTGGACATCACGGTTATGCCTTGTACTGCTGCGGCCGTGCGACCACCTAGTACTGAACGTTGTCATGCTGTGCTGGCTCTCCTCCGCGCTGAGATGCATCTTAAGTTGTGCTCTCGAGGTGTGTCCAACACTACTGAAGACCGCTGACACCACTAAAGGGTCGCGCCGGACGAGGGTCGAGAGGTGATTCGCGACGGGGGAGCCGAACGGGCTTAACCGAGCATCACGATCGGACCTAGTTGTCTCGTGATTGGCCTCTTTCTTGAAGAGCTACCCGATGTGCTCGCTTCAACCACGTCGCCATTCGGTAGCGCAGCAGCAAGTCGACGAGCACCGCCTGGTCAGTCACAGTCTGCACGGTCTGCCGTGTCGCCTCGTCCCATGTGTTACGGGGCCGGAACTTGACACCGTCGCGGTATAGCTCCCAACGCCAGAGCCCACCTCGACGACACCCTCAACCTGCTCGCCAACTGCTCCGAGATCTACGCCCACTGCGACAACGCCAACCGACGCCTGTACAACCAAGCCTTCTTCACCAAGATCTACATCGACGAAGGCGACCAACTCCGCGTCGAGAACAACCGCCCCTTCGAAATACTCCTCGACCCCCAGATCAACGCCAACGCCCTCACTTGGACCAACGACAGCAACAAAGCCCGGACCGAAACCATCAACGATGGTAAGGGTTCGAGCCTTGTGCTTGTGGTGGAGCTAAGGGGATTCGAACCCCTGACCTTCTCATTGCGAACGAGACGCGCTACCAGCTGCGCCATAGCCCCGAGTACCGGACGATGGTAGCACCAGCATCCGGCGGTGTGGCAAATCGTCACTGCCCCACGGCCCTGGGCCAGTGGCTCTCCTCCTCCATGTCCCAGTCGGCCGGGGCGGCCCGTCGTGGCTTCGGTCCCTCCAGGCGGTCGGCGGTGGGGATGATGACCGTGTTGGCGACAGGGGCCGACAGGTCGATGGTGCGGACGGTCCGCGGCACGAGCGGCTTCGAGACGTAGGTGGGGGCGATCACGGGGATCGGGTCCCACAGCGGGCCGGTCGTCTCGGGTGCGGTCAGGTCGACGGAGAACTCGCGGGAGGTTTCCTCCTCCTCGACGGCCTTCATCATCGAGGTGGACTCGCCGTCGGTGTAGCCCGCCTTGACCTGGGCGGCCTTCTCGTCGAAACGGCGGTGCATCTGCTTCACACCGGCCCGGGCGGAGACCAGGAACGCCACCAGCGCGACGACGGGGATCGCGACGGCCCAGCCGGGCACGATGTTGAAGACGCTGAGGCCCAGGCACAGCAGGGTAATCACCCCGAGCACCGTGACCATGCGGCGCCGCCGCATGGCCGCCGCACGCGCCATCAGGCGCAGTTCGGTGAGCTCGGCCCTGCGGGTCAGGGGCGTGGAGACCTCGACGGGAGGCTCGTCCTCGTCGTAGTCGGCGATGGTGTTCTCACGCAGGATCCGCATGGAACCGGAGAAACGTTCCGCCGGGTCCCCGTCAAGGGCGTCGATGTCGTCCCTGTGCACTGACAGCCAGGGCAGGCCGAAGGCCAGGACGGCCAAGACCAACACACTGATGACAATTCCCGCGAGCACGATCACACGTTAAACAACACCGGCGTGATTCGCCTCCGCGGCACGCCGCCGACCCGCCGAGAAACCTGAAAAAAACTCAGGATTTGTCCAGGAGCCAGCATTGGACGGCCTCTCCGGGGCGCACCAGCTCGGTGTCCTCGTCCAAAACGATCAAAGCGTTTGCGCGGCCCAGTTCCGCCATGGCAAAAGGGTCGCTGATCCGGGTGGCGGTGCGCAGCCGCCCGTCGTCGATGACCTCGGCGCGCAGCAGGTGCCGCTGCCCCCAGATCGAGCGCATCGTGGTCCTGGCTATGGCCCTGACGGGTTTGCGACGCACGTCGGCGCCCATGAGGCGCCGCAGCAGCGGCCACACGAACACCTGGAAGGACACGTAGGCCGACACGGGGTTTCCGGGCAGCATCACCATCGGGACGCGTTCCTCACCGATCAAACCGAAGGTCTGGGTGCGTCCTGGTGACATCGCCACCTCGACGGCGTCCACCAGCCCCAGTTCCGACATGGCCTCGGCCACCGCCTCGTACTCCTCGCGGCGCCCCCCGGTGGTGGAGATGACCAGGTCCGCGCGGATCAGCTGATCGGTGATGGCCTGTTTCAGTTCCTGTTTGTCGTTGGAGTGCACGGCCACCCGGAAGACCGTCGCCCCGGCCGCCCGGGCGGCGGCGGAGATCAGGAAAGAGTTGGCGTCCGTGGACTCGCCGTAGCCGACGCTCTCCCCCGGTTCCACCAGGTCCGCGCCGGAGCTGACCACCACCACGCGCGGCCTGGGCCGCACCAGCACCTTGTCTATGCCCGCGGCGGCCAGCATCCCGACGCTGCGGTCGGTGAGTACCTCCCCCTCGGAGAGCAGCCGGTCCCCAACCGCGAGGTGTTCGCCCGCCGCCCGCAGGTACTCGCCCTCCGCCACTTCCTGGATGATCTCGATGCGCTCCCCCACGATCGTCGCGTAGGAGTAGGGCAGGACCGCGGTGGTGCCGCGCGGAACCACCGAGCCGACGTCTACGGGTACGGCCTGCCCCACCCCGAGGTGTTCCGTCCCGGTGACGAGCTGGAGCGACTCCACCAGCTGGTCGTTGTCCCACAGGTCGGCGGCGCGCACGGCATAACCCGCCACCTTGCTCGTCGAGTTCGGCGGAACGTTGATCATGGAGTCGATGTCCTCGCAGATCACCTGATTCCACGCCTCCAGCACCGACATGCCGAACGGCTTGAGAGGTTCGACGAGTTCAAGCAGGTACTCGACGTGGTCCTGGACGCGGCGCAGCCCGTTGAGATCCGGCTCGGGCGGCGGAGGAAGGGTCGGAACGGGGATCTCCTCCACAATCTGAGGTTCCTCTTCCACATGCTTCCTGCGACCGAAAAGCGCCATGTTTCTACGATAGGCCAATGGATTTCACACATGAGAAGGGCGCGCTGCGAGAGACCATCACCGCGCGGCGCAGGGCGCTGGACGAGACCGGCTGGCGGAAACTCGACACACCCCGCCTCGAAGCGCTTCTGGGCCAGCTACCGGATCCCGGGGTGATTGCCATCTACGCCTCACGGCGGCACGAACCCGACACCCTGGCCGCCATCGAGGAGCTGCGCAGGCGGGGCTGGCAGGTGCTGCTCCCGAAGCTGTCCCGGGAACCGGACTGGGCCTGGGCCACCTATGAACTCCGTCCCGGCTGGGCGGGCATTCCCGAACCCACCGGCCCGGGCATGGGAATTGAGGCCCTGGGGCAGGCGGACGTGGTCGTGGTGCCGTGCCTGGCGGTTTCCCGTGACGGCTCCCGGCTGGGCATGGGGGGCGGCTGGTACGACCGGGCGCTCCGGCATTGCCGCCCCGGGACACCCGTCTGGGCACTGGCGAACGCCGACGAGGTGCTGCCGGCGCTGCCCAGCGAACCGCACGATCTTCCCGTCGACGCCGTGGTCACGGAGAACGGATTCACCCGTCTCGGGGCGGGGAGCGTATCCTGATTCGCGTTTGTCCACCGAAGCGGGAGCGTGAATGCCCACCTATCAGTACCGTTGCACGGCCTGCGGTAAGGAACTCGAGGCCGTCCAGAAGTTCTCCGACCCTGCCCTGACCACATGTCCGGCTTGCAGTGGCGACCTGCGGAAGGTCTACAGCGCCGTCGGCGTGGTGTTCAAGGGTTCCGGTTTCTACGCGACGGACTCCCGCAGGTCGACCTCCGCGTCCAAACCGGCGTCCGGCCCGGAGACCAAGACGGATTCGGCCCCGGCCAAGTCCACGGAAACCGCCAAGGCCGCGTCCTGAGGGGAGCCGCCGCGAATCGGGGTGTGGAAAAGTGATCCGCGGGGACCTTTTCCGCCCATAACGAGGATGTGGAGAGTTTCATCAGGCGCCTTGGGCGCTTCCTGAGCTGGCATCGACGCGCCGTCGCTGCCCTGTTGGCGGGCCTCGGCGCCTTTGCGATGGTGGCCCACCTGTCCCCGAATGATCAAGACCGGGTCCCGGTGGTGGTCCTGGCCCGTTCCGTGGCCGCGGGGACGGTGCTGAAGAGCGACGACCTGAAGGTCGCACGACTACCCTCCGACGCGCTCCCCGGGCAGCGGTTCCCGGACCCCGGGGAGTGCGTTGGCCAAACCTTGGGTTTCGGGCTGGAGGCGGGCACCGTTCTTCAGCCCGGGATGCTCGCGGCATCGCCGTCGCTGGCCGAGGGGCGGTCTCTGGTGCCGGTTCTGATCCGCGACAACTCCCTGAGGTCGTTGATGTCCCCCGGCACCCCGATCACGCTGGTACTTGCCGATTCGGGGCAGGTGATCACCGCTGACGCCCGGGTCTCCGCCATGCCCGGCAAACCGGAAGGGACCCTGTTGAATCCGAGTGGCGGTGCCAAACCCCTCATCTTGGTGGACGTCCCCGCGACGGTCGGCCCCGAGGTTTCCGCTCTGGGACAGCAGGGAAAGCTGACGGTGATCCTCGGAAACGAGTCCTAGACCCCCTGGAAACCCGTTCCAATTGGCCCCGCGATGACGAATCCCAAGGGCCCGGAAACCCCGGATTTACGATTGTCTCTGTCCCGAAGAAGACGCTTCGGCGCCGGTGGCGTCATCCGATTGGCCAGAATCCGCCTTCAAACGGCGTTTGGGGCCGGGAACACTGGCTTTGCCCGACACGATCTGCATAGAGTGAGTCCGGTCCCCGATAAAGAGGGCCACCCGGGCCTGAATCCCCAGACTCCGGGCCGCTTCCCAGCCATCCACGGGCCGGGCACAGGAGGAATGCAGTTGAAGGGTTTCAAGGAATTCATCATGCGGGGCAATCTCGTCGAGCTTGCCGTCGCAGTCATCATCGGTACCGTTTTCTCCGCGGTGGTCAAGGAGTTCACCGCCGTTCTCATGGGCTTCATCGGCAAGATCGGCGGCCAGCCGGACTTCTCCGAGGTGACCCTCTTCGATGTCAATATCGGCCTGTTCATCAATGCGACGATCACCTTCCTGATCACCGCAGCCGTCGTCTACTTCTGCGTGGTGAAGCCGTACAACGTGCTGCGCGATCGTTTCTTCCCGAAGAAGGAAGAGGAGAAGGGCCCCAGCTCCGAGGAGCTGCTCACCGAGATCCGCGACCTGCTCCGCAGCCGCGGCTGATTCCAACGACGTGCCGCTCCGCTGGGTGGAAGAGCTTCGGCGAGCATTCACCCCCAGTGGGGCGGCCGATCCGCCAGAAGCCGGCGTTCGTCGGCGCTGAGCGGACGCATCGGGGCCTGCGCCCGGGACCTAGTCCCGGCCAGGCCCAGTTCATTTCTCACCCGGGCCAGTAACGCATCGAAGCGCGCAAACCCCAGTTCCCTACGAACCTCCAGGTCCACCGGGAAGGGCCAGGGAAGCCGCCGACGCATCCGCTCCTCCCGCAGCACGGTCAGCCGTTCGACGTCCCAGCCGAGCCGGGTCAGTTCGGCTGCCAGGTCGGCCGCGTCGCCGGCGACCGGTAGAGTCTCGCCCGTCAACGCCCGGGCGAGCTCCACCGCCTCGTCGGCCAATCTCAGGCGCCCAGCACGGTGCCGGCGGGAACGACCCGTGGCGTCCCCTCGTCGGGCAGGTCGACGGAACCCACCACCTTCACGCCCGGCTCGAAACTCCAGTCACCCTCGACCCGGAGGCTCTCGGCCCCGCGCAGCGACGGGGGCTGCGGGATGCGGGCATCGAAATTCTGGATGGTCTTGTAGTACCGGGAATCCAGGCTGATCCCGGGCGTGGCGGAGCGCGCCACGAGATGCCCGTTCTCGTCGAGGTCGTAGACGTCGGAGCGCAGCAGCAGCAGTTCGTTGGTGGTCTTGACGGGCTGGAACCGGTCACGGCCGACACAGATGGCGGTGGCCCCTGGGAACACCTCGATCGCCGCCCCCATCGCAGTCTCCACCTGAATGACCTTGGGCGAGTCGGGATCGGCCGGGTCGACCGTCTTCTCGTTGCGGATCATCGGCAGGCCGAGCACCGCGTCGCGTTCGCGAATGGTGTCGAACAGGCGTTGCAGGTCGAACCACAAGTTGTTGGTGTGGAAGAACGGGTGCCGGTGCTCGTCGGTGAAGTAGTCCATCTCCTCGGGTGCGGTCTGAGCGGTGTCGCGGAGGATGAGCTGCCCGTCGCGTTTGCGGACGGCCAGGTGCCCACCCTTGCGGTCGTTGACGGTGCGGCGGCACAGTTCGGCGGCGTAGGGGGCACCGGACGAGGCGAACCAGCCCGCCAGGCGGGCATTCGGGGTGGCCCCGAGGTTGTCTCCGTTGGAGATACAGGCGTAGCGGAAACCCTTCTCGATGAGGCGTTGCAACAGGTTCTGTCCCCACAGAGCGGTGTAGAGGTCGCCGTGGCCGGGTGGGCACCACTCCAGCGACGGATCCTTCGGCCACTCCACCGGGGTAAGGTCGTCCGCCCTGAGTTTCGGTTCCTGGTTCTGCAGAAAACTAAGCGGCAGGTCGTCGACGGGAAGGTCGGGGTAACGTTCCAGGTGGGCCAGGGTGTCGGCATCGGTGCGGAAGGAGTTCATGAACAACAGCGGCAGCGGGGCGTCCCAGTCACGCCGGGCTGCCCGCACCTGTCGCACGATGAGGTCCAGGAAGTTCAGGCCGTCACGCACCTCGAGGAGGTTCTTGGCCCTGTCCAGCCCCATCGACGTGCCGAGCCCGCCGTTGAGCTTGATCATGACGGTGGCGCCAATCGCTTCGCGGGCCTCGCCGTCGCTTACCTCGATGTCATCCAGCATCGGCGGGTCGAGCAGAGGTTCGATGCTCTCCTCCCGGATCAACCCGGTCTCCCCCGATTCCAGTAGGCGGTAATAGTGCGAGAACACCCCAATCGCGCTGCCATCCACCCCTGCCTCCCTCATCTTGCAAAGGGCGGCTTCCAAACCCTGCTGTGACACTGCTGACCTCCGTTCTGGGTTACAGGACCATCCTAGGTGTCCGGGTGCGTCATGTCTGGCTGCTGCCCACTGGATCGGGCGATCTGGTTCCTCACCATTGCAACCGTTACGTGAGATGTCGGGAGGTAGCTGGCGAGGACCCATCGCACCCATCCCAAAGCCCTCGCATCGACAGGGCATGTTCTGAAGGCCGCCGGCAACAAGCCCACAACCCAGTCACAGCCCGAGGCCTGCGAGTAATCGTTATTCTAAAGAATACTTGCCGGCATGACTGCACCGGTCAGAGGAGAAGACCATGACCGACCACACCCACCCCGGCGTAGCCTCCTGGGAGGCTCACCTGGTTGCACTCCAGGCCATCGCCACCACCCCAACACCAGAAAGCGTCACCCTGTGAACCGGCCACCAGCCACGCCGGGGCACCGCGTCGCCGCACTGCCAGATGTCGCGCTTCAGCCGGGGGAACCGCCAGCCACTGATTGGTGGGCAACGGACCAGGACACATTGGTCCGCTACCTGCTCTCGCTACGGGAAGTCCCGCCGGGCCGCCCCAGGATCATTGCCATCGATGGCCGGGGCGGATCTGGCAAGACCACGCTGGCGGCACTCCTGCAACGAGTCATACCCAAGACCGGTGTCCTGCACACCGATGACCTGGCCTGGAATGAACCACTGTTCCAGTGGGATCACGTTCTGATCGACGCACTGGAGCAGCTCCATGCGACGGGCGCGTTAACCCTGACCCCACCCGCGTGGCGGGCTCATGGCCGCGAGGGCCACATCGTGATTCCACCCGGGACGACGACGGTGCTGGTGGAGGGCACCGGCGCCGGTATGCGCGCCGCCACCCCGCTGCTCGATGCGCACCTGTGGGTCCAGACCGCCGATGACGTGGCGCAGGAGCGAGGCCTTCGCCGGGACATCGCCGAGGGAGTCAACGGCGATGCGGTGGAATCCGTGCGGTTCTGGCACCACTGGATGGCCGCTGAGCGAGCATTCTTCGCCGAGGACCGGCCCTGGGAGCGTGCGGACGTCATCCTGTGCGGTGTCGCCCTCCCGGGACTGGGCGCCGGGGAAGTGGCCTGGAATGGGCCATCCACCCCCTGACATGAGAGGTACGGCCCATCTCGCCGGGAGGTTGGAACAGCCGGTCAGACCACAATTACCGGCCGCGGTACCTCATGGCTGGTTTTCCGGTTGCGTGAGATGAAACCCATGCAAACCACGGAGGGCGGAACCCACGGGAAATCGAGGTACTCGCCACCTCCGGCCTGACGGGCTTGGTTCCCCGTGCACCCTCACCATGGTTTCGACACGAGCTGCTCCTTCGTCGCGGCCCGGCTCAACCAACTTCGAAAAAGCAAAGCCGGGGACAGCGCATGAACGCCCTTCCCTGAAGCCGGTTGAGCCAGCACGTGAGCGCCAGCGAACGGCTGGGTCGAAACCACTGGCATCCGGCAGGCCGGCCCGATCCCAGTCACCACAGTTCCGACTCAACCAGCTGCCCGGCTCTCACTCGAAGGCGATCTCCAGCTCCTTGGCGACCGCCCGGAGGCGTTTGTCGCGGGTCCACAGGCAGGCCCCCGGGACCACCAGGACGGAGCCGATGAGGTTGACGTCAACCAGGCTGAGGCCGCGACCCCACAACCGTCTGGTCTCGACGAGGTGCAGCAGTTCGTCGTCGTGGAGGCTGGGGAACCGGTACAGGTTCGACAGGTATGACATCCGCACCGTGCGGGCGGGCATGGAACTCAGCGACAGCTCCCCGATGACCATGGCGTGGCAGCCTGCCTCGTCTCCGCGCAGCAGGCGCACCAGACGCAGGTCGCTGCGACGGAAGTGGTCGATCCAGACGGAGGTGTCGACGAGGATCACTTCGCGAGGTCCCCGAGGTCCCGGGTCCGCGACGATATCTGCGCCTCCGGTTCGGTGCCGCCGAGCGCGGCCAGGCGGCGGGCGCTCTCGACGCGAATCAGCGTCTCGAGGCCCTCACGGAGCAGGACGGAACGTTCCTTGACGCCGGTCAGTTCCTGGGCGCGTGCCACCAAGTCGTCGTCCAGGGTAACGGTGGTTCTCATGAGTCGTCCTCTCCGGCATCAAACGTAGCATCAGCTGATGCCCACGATGGCGTTGCCGCCGTGTTCCGAGCCTTGATCGAACCACACACCCGGGCCATCAGATTTTTCGTCACCTTGACGAGGACCGCGGATGCGCGCGACCCGCGGACATCGCCCGGCGGCCCGGGGCCCGCTGATTCAACCGGGCAGCGCCTCGGCGATCAGGTTTTCCAGCAGCTCGGTGGCCCCCCGGGGTTCCAGGCCGCCGACCAGAACCCGGATGGCCAACCCCTCGGCCGTCGCCATGAGACGCAGGGCGACGGCGGAGGCGTCGGCGACTCCGCATTCACTAAGCAGCGCTGCCGCCTCCTGCACTCCCCCCGCGTGGCCCCGCTGCACCAGTTCGGCGATCACGGGGTCGTCGACGCTCTTGGCCTCGTAGGCCAGCCAGATCGAGGTCCCGATGGCGAACTCGGGGGTGGTCGGGATCCGCCCCAGGACGAGCCGGCGCAGTTTTTCCACGGGGGTGGTGTCGTCGTCGACGGCCTCGAACCGCTGGGTCGCGGCCTTCAGGAGTTCCCGGCAGCTGTCGCGGACGAGTTCCTCCCGCGAGGCGTAGTAGTGCTGGATGCGACCCACGGAAACCCCGGCCTCGGCGGCGACGGAACGCAGGGTCACGCCCTCGATCCCCCGCTCGGCGATGACGGCCCACACCGCCTGCGCTATCTCCCGGCGTCGCACGTCGTGATCCACCAATTTCGGCACGGGACAAGCATAGAGGTTTTGACGATGCACTTGCATTTCCAAGGAAACAATGCAAACGTATTGCCATGGTCGCAGAAGTCTCCCCGGAACCCACGCCACGCCCCCCACGCCGGAAACGCCGTCGGTTGCTGATCCTGACCCTGGTCATATCGCTTGTCGCGAACGCTTTCCTGCTGGCCACGCGCGGCGGCCCGAGGGTCGGGCAGTGGCGCAGCGTATCGGCCCGCGAGACCTACCTCGCCGCCTACCGGGATGTGATGGCGGGCATGCCCGCGGCGCAGGAGTGGGATGTCGCGACCTCCTGGGGCACGGTGCACGCCACCTTGTTCCCGGGGCCGGAAGGATCAACCAAAACGCCCATTCTGCTGCTGCCGGGGTGGGGAGCGGGTATTCCGATGTGGCGCGATCTCCTGCCGGTCCTGACCCGCGAACGCCCCGTCTACGCCGTCGACGCCCTGGGGGACGCGGGACTCAGCAACCAGTCGGTGCCGCTGAAAGCCCCCGATGCGAACGCCGGCTGGATAAGCGAGACCCTCACCGCGATCGGGGCCCCACCCGTGCACGTCGTCGGGCATTCCTTCGGCGGCTGGCTGGCCGCCGACTTCGCCCTGCGGCATCCCGAGCAGACGGTCTCGCTGAGCCTGTTCGACCCGGTGCAGATCTTCTCCTCCCTGAAATGGGAGGTCTACCTGCTGGCCATCCCCGCCTCGATCCCGCTGCTACCGCAGTCGTGGCGTGACGCCGCCCTGGCGCGGATCGGCGGCAACGAGACCATCGACCACAACGACCCCCTGGCCCGCATGATCGACGCGGGAACCAAGGGATACTCCTCCGCCCGCGACCTCCCACCACGGTTCACCGACACCCAGCTCGGTTCCCTGGGCATCCCGGTGTACGTGGCGATGGCTGGAAACAGCTCCATCCTGTCCGATCCCCCGGACGCGGTGCGCCGCGCCGAGAAGCTGGTGCCAGAGGTGGAGGCGAGCCTCTGGGAGGGTGCGACGCACTCGCTGCCCCTGGAGGAACCGGAAAAGGCCGGGGCCGCGGTCCTCGATTTCATGAACCGCCACGAGCGCCCATGAGGGCGATGGTTATGCGGGCAGGGCCGCTGCCGCCTCCATGAGCATCCAGCCCGAGAGCTGCACCGACAGGTCGCGTTCCGTGACCCAGTGGCTCCGCCCGGGGGTCTGGGCGGGCTGGTTCCACTCGGGCCCGAAGCTCGGCAGCCCGTCCGCGTTCCTGACAGCGTTGCGCCACGCCGCTTCCGCGGAGGATCGCACCATGTGCGCTGCTAACTGGCGGGTGTCGTCGCTGTCCTCGAACCGGTTGGCCACGAGCGTCAGGTAGCGGGCGAGAATCCCGGCGAACAAACCCCCGTCGCCCCCACCCTGGCCCGCGATCACCCCGTCGGGATCGGTGAGGTGCCGCCAGATGGCGGAGACCAGGTCCGCGATCCGGCGCGGGGACTCCGCCCCCATCACCTCCAGTTCCGCGCCCAGCACCACCCCTTGGCAGTAGGTGTAGACGGTGGCGTCGAGCCGCGACCCCTCCTGCGAGACCACCACTCCGTCGGCCACCAGGCCGCTGCCGAGCATCAGATTCCTGGCGATCCAGTCGGTGATCCGCGCCGCCTCGTCGCGATACCCGGCACGGGCCAGCATGATGGCCACCGGCCCGTTGGCGGGCGCGTTGAGAAAGTCGTCGCCGATCCGCCAAGGCACCACGCCCTCGGCCCGGATGGCACCGCGGCAGGCCCGGATTATGGGCGCGACGCTGACCGAGGTGCCGAAGACGTCATTGCCGCGCTGGAGGGCGAGCCCCCACCAGGCCATGTCGTCGTAGTAGCTGTTCGTGCGCCTGAAACCGTTGCGGATCAGGCTGGCGCGCACCATCCTCTGAGCCAGCCCGGCCCGCTCCGGCCCGGGGTCGCGCAGTTGGGCGTCGACGATGCAGTCGAACAGGTGAGCCTGCCACCAGTACTGCCACCCCAGGAGCAGCCGGTGGGGTGGCCTGGCCGGATGGGAAACCACCCCGAGACGGGTCCCGGGAATCGCCCAGAGACGCCTGATGCTCCGGATCCTGACCGCGTGTTCCGCCAGCGCGGCGCGCTCGGCGGGGCTACCGATCTGCATTTCATCCTCCTGTTCCCCACGGGGATGGTCATGGCCCAGTTAACCAGCGAGGCCCGGTCAGGTGGTCCGACGGTTCACCAGAGCGACAACTATCGCAGCCGGATTGTCGCCCGGACCAGTTTCTTGCAATTTCAACGAAATGCCGTGGTGGCCGGTTCCACGGAACGGAACCGGCCCACCCGGGCGACTCCGTGCGGGAGCGGTGTCCGCGATTCAATCCCTTCCACCCATCAGCCTCACAGGCGGCTCCGCCCCGGTAGATTGATTCCCGGGAAACACTGACTGATCAGGTCCTGGCCGTGGCACCCGGGAGCGGGCGGCCCGGCGCCCCGACATTCCGGCCGAAACGTTCCGGTTTGAAGGACAGATGCCGGGGCACCGCCCCATCCCCCTCGGGACGCCCTCGCTCGGAGCCGCCCAGTCAGCGTTTCCCCGGGTTCTTGGACAATTGAGACAACAAAGGGCGAGAGGCGCGTCGACATGCAGCAGTCGGGATTCAAACTGGACACCGGTTCACGGAAAACCATCCTGGAAATCAGTTCCCGAGGCCGGCTGGTGCTGACCAACCCGGTGTCGAATCGGGGCACCGCATTCACCGACGCCGAGCGGGAACAGCTCAACCTGGCGGGGCTGCTGACGAACCGGGTCTCCAGCATCGAGGAGCAGCTGCAGCGCACCTACGGCCAGTTCAGCCGCTGCCCCTCCCCCCTGTCGAAGTTCATCTACCTGTCGCAGCTGCGGGACCGAAATGAGGTGCTGTACTACCGGCTGGTCAGCGAGCACCTGGAGGAGATGCTCCCCATCGTCTACACCCCAACCATCGGGGAAGCCATCGAGAGGTTCAGCCACGAGTACGTCGGCACCCGGGGCGTGTTCTTGTCCATCGACCATCCCGAACGCATCGAGGAGTCGCTGCGCAACTTCGAACTGACCCCCGAGAACGTCGACCTGGTGGTGGTCACCGACTCCGAGGGGATCCTCGGTATCGGCGATCAGGGGATCGGCGGTATCCAGATCGCCATCGGGAAGCTGGGGTTGTACACGGCCGCCGCGGGCATCCACCCGCAGCGCGCCATTCCCGTCGTCCTGGACGTCGGCACCGACAACCTGGGGTTGCTGCACAGCGACCGCTACCTGGGGGAGCGTCACGCCCGGGTCCGTGGCGAGCAGTACGACGAGTTCATCGACCGTTTCGTGCGGGTGGTCACCGAGCTGTTCCCCAACGCGATGATCCACTGGGAGGACTTCGGCGTCGCCAACGCCCATCGCATCCTGCAGCGTTACGCCAAGGAGATCTGCACCTTCAACGACGACATCCAGGGCACCGCCGCCGTCGTCTTGGCCGCCGCGATCGCTGCTGTGAGGCGTACCGGGATCCCGCTGCGCAGGCACCGGTTCGTGATCTACGGGGCCGGGACCGCGGGCATCGGGATCGCCGACATGATCCAGGGTGCGCTCAGCGCGGCAGGTCGTGATCCGGGCCAGTTCTACGCCTTCAACCACAACGGATTGATCATCGAGGACAGCCCCGGAACGCGGGAGTTCCAGAAGCCCTACGCGCGGCCTCGCTCCGAGATCGACGGCTGGGACGTGGCAGATCCGCATCGCGTGAACCTCCTGGAGACCATCCGGAACGCCCAGCCCACCATCCTCATCGGCACCTCCGCGCGCGGCGGGGCATTCTCGGAGGAAGTGGTGCGGGAGATGCACTCGTACTGCGAACGACCGGTGATCATGCCGCTGTCCAACCCCACCGACCGCTGCGAGGCCCGCCCCTCGGACCTGCTCGACTGGACCGACGGCAAGGCCCTGATCGCGACGGGCAGCCCATTCGAACCGGTGCGTCGCGGTTCCGTCCACCACACGATCGCGCAGGCCAACAACGCCCTCATCTTCCCGGGCCTGGGGCTGGGCGTGTCGGTGGTGCAGGCCAGGCTGGTCAGCGAGGAGATGATCTACGCGGCAGCCCAGGCGTTGGCCGGGCTCGTCAACGAACACCAGCCGGGGGCGTCGTTGCTGCCGACCATGCGCGACCTCCGGATGGTCGCGGCGACGGTGGCGAAAGCGGTCGCGGAGACCGCCGAGTCCCAGGGCCTGGCCCGGCGTCCTTTGACCAACCCGATCCAGGACATCTACGAGCGCATGTGGAAACCGGAGTACCCGGAACTGCGCATCGTGTAACCCGCACTTGGGACGTTCGCGGTTCGACTTGAGCCGCGAACGTCCTCACTCTCGGCACCGCCCGCCTCCTGCGCGGCGAGTTCCTTGAAACAGCGGGCCATTAGCCATCGCACGAAACCCTCGGCCTCGTACGTTCCGCGGGTCGGTGTGCCCGCACACCGGTATCCCCGATCCGGTCAGCCGACATGCTCAAACCCGCAGTCACAGTTGAATCGGGAGTATTCTTCGCTCACACCATTTGGTGGGCCATCACAAATCACAAGAAAACACGGTGTCCCCGCTTCCATTACGAGAAATACGTGTGCGCCTCCGAGGAGAACGGGCTGACCTGTTGAAACACCGAAACCGGGCACGGCGCCTTCATGAATCGTGACGGGGCGGACACCTTCTGAGACGGGGCAGGTGAATCCCCCGGAGCGCGCCGGGCCCTCGTGGCGTTGTGGCGGGGTAGCCGTCCTCTGACCGATCCCGCGACTTCCGTCCTCCTCAACTCCGACGCGATCGCTGGGATCCCACCCTGTACCGCGGGTTCGTTTCGTGGCAGTCTGGTCATGTTCACATCACCCCCAGGCAGGAGATGCCCATGTCCCTCCCCCGACGTTCTGCCTCAGCGGTCACGGCTTTGCTGGTATCGGCTGCTCTTCTGTCGGGTTGTGGTTCCAAGGACCAGCAGGAGGCAAACGCCCCCACGAACCCCCAGACCAGCGCCGGAGCGGCCGAAATCAAGCTCCCCACGTCCCGCCCCTCGAAGAACAGTTCGTCGAAGAAACCAACCCCAACCGACACACCGTCGCCCTCCGCCTCGCAGGTGCAGGTCCCGGCGGGTGCCTACGCGGGCGCGGGCGGCTCCAAACCCGCGAACGCCACCCCCGTCACCTCGGTGAACCCGTCCGGGATCGCGGTGATAAAGACCCCGTCGAACAACATTGGCTGCGACCTGTCCGCCTCCTACGCCGGCTGCGGTGTCCTCAACTATCAGCAGTCGCAGCCCTACGGCAGCGACGAGGGCGGGGCGAAGTGGTGGGTTCCCCTCGACGGTTCGTTCAACCAGATTCAGTCGAAGGGCGACGCCCCCTACTTCCTGGGAACGGATCCGGCACCGCAGGTGCTGCCGTACGGGACGGTCGTCTACCACGAGAACTACGTGTGCGCCTCCGAGCAGAACGGCCTGACCTGCTGGGACACCAACACCGGTCACGGGGCCTTCATGAACCGCGACGGTACGGCCATGTTCTGATCAGTCAGCTCCTGTTGTAGGGGTCCAACCGGTGAGTGGCTTGACCATTATCAAGCAGGGGGTGCCCTCGCCCCACAAGTGGGTTTCCTCGAGTGGGAGGAAACCCATTCGCTCGTAGAACCGACGGGTGAGGGCGTATCCGGGGTCGGGGTGCGAGGGACCGAGGGTCTTGACCATCAGCAACCGGACGCCGCCGTCCCGGGCGTCGCGTTCGAGGGCCTCGATCATGGCTCTCCCGACCCCGCGGCCGTGGTGTCCGCGCTCGACCACCATCAGGTGGACCTCCGCTACGTTCGGGAAGTGCCGCACCACGAGGGTCACCCCGACGACCGTCCCCGCGGCGTCGCGAACCGTCCAGGTCTCCATCTCTCGGGCGGCCCCGATGTAAGCGGCGTTGGCATCCTCACGCCCGAACCACTCCGGGACACCGGACAACAGCCGGGCGACGTCACGTGGAACCGGGAAGCCGCGGCGAGCATCCCACCGCTCGGTCATGCGCCGGGAGGCCGGCCGGGTCGAAGGCGCACCGGGCAGCGCCGCAGGGCGGGGAGAGAACGTGTGGCCCCACCCGGCCTCCCGGGGTTTTCGTTGTCGCTCACGACCGGAAGCCTACAGATCCTGTTCCTCCTCCGCCTCAGCCTTCTTGCGAAGCAACTCCGCGGCCGCCCGGTCTGCGACGAAGATGGCGTACCCGATGACTGCGAAGGCGCTTATGGCAATCAAGCAGAAACCTATTGATGCGGTGTAGTAGGAGAAGTAGGGAATCACCACCCACGCCGCGGAGATGTAGAAGACCACCCCTGCCACCTGGATGGCCCTGGAAGCCCGGATATGGCCCACCTTCCAGGCCTCTTCGCTAGCCAGGGTGTTGGCCGTTCGAATGCCCGCTGCATCATCGCGCCCGTATTTCCCGGTGCGGGCGAGACGACCCAGGAAAATCAGAATCCAACCGCACATGATCATGCCCCCGGCCATGATGATCCGGGGGACCCACCACACGATTACCGATTCTTCTCCCAGATTCACCGTATCTCCTCCTAGGCCACCAACAGGCGGTTACCGACGACTGACCCGCCCGGAGAGGACTCTCGAACCAAGCCCGGCGGACCTCCGGTCGGCGGTAGTTGATAATTTTACTAGATCAACATGGAGGCGAGAAACGTGCATTCACGAAGCGTCAGATCCATCGCACGAACAGACCCGGAAGCCACCGGACACACCGAGCCGAACTTTCGTATAGTAACTAAAGTTCAGTCGGAGCGCCCTCGTATTACTTTCTTCACCTCAAGAGGGGGTCGAAAAGATCCGTCCACCTCTCGGGGATATACTATCGGGCACCGGGCGCCCGCTTTTGAAGAAACGGGGAAATGACCTCCGGGACGCGCATCGGATTTGAATGATTCGAGCCCCCGCCCCACCCCGTCGCCTTCCCTTCCCGCCCGGAGGTCCGGGGGCCAGCCCCGGGCCCAGGGTGGCCCCGACCCCACTGGGGCCAGGGCCACCCGATTCCCACACAGCGATGCCCCGGCGACCGTTCGGTCGCCGGGGCATCGTGGAGCAGCGGTCAACCCAGCCCACACCACCACTCCGGAACCCACGAGTTTATTACCGACCATTTGGTCGGTAAGGTGTCGGTATGACCAATTCCTGCGGTCCTCGCACCGCTACCGGCCGTTCCTGGGCTGCCCTCGGCATCCTCACCCTGGCCGTCATGCTGCTGGCAATCGACGGCACCGTGCTGACCCTGGCCATCCCCGCCCTGACCGCCGACCTGGCGCCGAGCGCGTCGCAGATCCTGTGGATAGGCGACATCTACTCGTTCACCCTGTCGGGCCTGCTCGTGGTGATGGGCAACCTCGCCGACCGCATCGGTCGCAAACGCCTCCTGATGATCGGTTCGGTCGGGTTCGGGCTGTCGTCGCTGCTGGCGGCGTTCGCCACCTCCCCCGAACTGCTGATCGCGGCTCGGGCCCTGCTGGGGGTCAGCGGCGCGACGATCATGCCGTCGACGCTGGCCCTCATCCGTTCGGTGTTTCCCGACCAGCAGCAGCGGACGCGGGCCATCGCCATCTGGTCGGCGGGCGCGACGGCTGGCGCCGCCATCGGGCCGATCGTCGGTGGGGCGCTCCTGGAGCGCTTCCCGTGGGGCAGCGTCTTCCTCATCAACGTTCCCGTCATGGTCGCGGTGGTCGCGGGCGGGTTGTGGCTGCTGCCGGAGTCGCGCAACCCCGGGAAGGGACGGATCGACCTGCTGTCGGCGGTGTTGTCGATGGTGGCCATCATCTCGCTGGTGCAGGCCGTCAAGGAGATTTTCTCCGCCGGTTTCACCGTCACCGCGGCGGTCGCCCTCGCTCTTGGGACGGCGACGGGCTGGTGGTTCCTGCGCCGGCAGCGCACCCTCACCACTCCGCTGATCGACATCTCCCTGTTCCGCAACCGCTCCTTCACCGCAGCCGTGACCGCCGACACCGTGACCATCTTCGCCTTCGTCGGGCTGCTGTTCTTCTTCTCCCAGTACCTTCAGCTCGTGCGCGGACTCAGCCCGTTCCAGACCGGGCTGCTGGAGCTCTCGGGAACAGCGGCCGCAATCGTGGTGGTCGCGTTCACGGGGATCGCGGTCCGCAAACTCGGGACCGGTGGTGCGATCAGCGCCGGGCTGGGGTTGGGCAGCGTCGGCCTGGTGACCCTGGCTTTTGCCGAATCCGCGACGGGGTTGGCAGGGATCGTCGTCGCCTTCGCGCTGGTGGGTTTCGGCATCGGATTGTCGATGACCCTCAACACCGACGCCATCGTCGGGGCGGTGCCCACAGAACGCGCCGGGGCGGCGTCGTCGATAGCCGAGACCGCCTACGAGCTCGGCACGGCCCTGGGGATCGCGCTCCTCGGTTCCGTCCACACCGCCCTGTACCGCGCGGCCCTGCCGTCCGGCACCGATCCCGTGATCCGTGAGTCGCTGGCCTCCGCGGTCTCCCTGCTGGATCCCACCGATGCCGCCCTGCCCGGAGCGCGGCATGCCTTCACCACGGCCATGCAGTGGACCTCGGTGATGGCCGCGGTCCTGCTGGCGGCAACCGCCGTCCTAGCCTGGTTCACCATCCCCCGCACCACCCCATCGGGCGAGGAAGCCGTCCCCGAGGGGACGCCCCGGACCGACATGGAACGCTCAGTCCGGTAGCCCGCCCCCCTCGGTCAGGGACAGCAGCAGTTGCCTGCCCTCGGCCAGGCTGGCCTGCGTCTCCTCGCCGTAGCAGACAGCCATCGCGAGCCCCTCGGCGGCGCGGCGCACCACCAGGACCCGCTGCGGGGACAGACCGTCGGCCGCCAGGCTCTCGGCCCACCACGTGGAATCCCGTTCCGCGACCTCAATGGCCTCCGGGAAATCGAGGACCCCCGCCCACACCGGGGTCGGGGAAAAGTACCTCAGCACATCCTCCGATCCCGTGCAGAGCGCCCTGACGTAGGCGCGCATCAACCTCCCAGGACGCTCGTCCGAGGCGTCGAGGTGCTGCATCACGGCCTGACGGAAGGTGGCCACCACGTCCTCAAGGAGGGCGACGATGAGCTGTTCCCGATTCGCGAAGTGGTGCAGCAGGCCGCTCTTGGACACCCCCGCCACCTCGGCGATCCGGGACAGCGAAGCGCCCGTTCCCCGCTCAGCCAACACCTCGGCTGCGGCCTTGAGCACCGCCACGCGAGTGCGTTCGGCGTTGCGGGTGCGGTGGCCGTCCCGAGTCATGGGATCACCCTACTGGAAGCCCCGGAGGGCGCGGGTCGGAGCGGACGCACCCCGTTCCGACCCACGGGAAAATCCTCCCGGCGAGGAGGTCGTCATCCGATGTGAAAGTACCGCGCCACCAGGTCCTCCACCAGAACCCGGTCGGCCGCGAGCTCCTCACGCAGGTTCTCGTCCTCGAGAGCGAACAGCTGCGCGGCCCAGGCGTCGATCAGGCCGGGTGGGAAGACACCCTGGGCCTCGTAGTCGGCCCGCTGGTCCAGCAGACAACGAGCGGCAGCGGCGCAGGAGGAAGGCAGCTGGTCGAGGCCCTCGTGCTTGGAGGCATCGCCGCTGACGTAACGGGCCGTCGCGTAGTCCAGCATCGCCGGGTCGCTCAGCCCGATCCTGGCGGCGACGGTGAGGCCCGCCAGCAGCAGGTGAATGTTGGCTGCGCCGTCGGGGGACCTGAGCTCGACGGTCTGGGAATCGTTGGGAAGTTCCCCGACAGGTCCTTCCTGCGGGTTGGCGTCGCGGAACATGCGGTCGTCGAGGTTCTGCCAGCCGAGCGGCACCCGCACCAGCACGGAACGGTTGCGGTCCCCCCAGCAGATGGCGGTGGGGGCCTCCTGGTGTGGGACGAGCCGCAGGAAGGACGTGGGGACCGGGTTGCCGAAAGCCGTGAGGGAAGCAGCGTGCGACAGATAGCCACCGACGACGCGACGCGCCACGTCGGTGAGCCCTGCGCCCTCCGAGAACTGGTTGACGCCATCCTTCATCAAGCGGGTGTGGAAATGCATCCCCGAGCCAGCCTGCCCGACGACGATCTTCGGCGAGAACGACACCTCGATGCCATGGGAATGCGCCACCCGCCGCACCACCCACTTCGCCAAGGCCATCTCGTCGGCCGCGCGGGTGACGTCGGTGGGAAGGAACTCGATTTCCTGCTGCACCATCTGGAGACCGTCGGCGATGAAGTTCCCGACCTCGGAGTGGGCGTACTTGACGGAACAGCCCATCCGCGCCAGGTGGGCCAAGGACTCGACGCGCACCGCCTCCCATTTCGAGAACGGCCCGGCCTCGTGGTAGCCGCGCTGGGGTTCGACGGGGAACAGTTCCTCGGCGGGCGAGAACAGGTAGTACTCCAACTCTCCGAGGGCCTCCAGCCGGCAACCGGTCTCGTCCTCGAGGGCCTGCTGGGCCTTGCGGAGGATCTGCTGCGGGGAGCTGGCGAGGGGGTTGCCCTCCACGTCGTAGAAGCCGCACATGATGTCGAGGGTGGGCAGCTCCGAGAAGGGGTTCAGGAACGCGGTGCGCAACTGCGGCACCACGTAGAGGTCGGAACTGGCGGCGTCGACGAAGTCGAACAGCGACGACCCGTCGACCCGTTCTCCCATCGTCAGGATCCTGTTCAGGTGGTCGGCCGACTGGATCGCGAAGTTCAGCACCTTCAGCCGCCCGTCGCCGCCGAGGTATCGCAGGTTGAGCATGGGAATGCCCTGCTCGGCAACGAAGTGGATGATGTCGGCGCGAGTGAACTCGTGCGATTGCTTTCCGAGCGCACGAACCAGCGGGTTGGGGTTCAAGGAAAGGGCATCGATCTCCGTCATAGGGGTCCTCCTCTTCGAGTTGTCCCAGTTGTCTCAACTGTTTCAGACATGTTACGGCACAGCCACCCCGGAGCCCGTTAACCGGAGCTTGCCCGGTTGCGCAGCGCTCAACGCCCGAAATCACCCCAGGGCGGCTGATACCGGGGCGAGTGCTGCTCAACCGTCATCCGCAGCGGGTGCCCCACTACCCGGTCGCCACTCGGTAGCTTCGGAGCCCTTCCACGACTTTCTCCAGCTCACCTCCGGCCGTTTCGATCACCCGCCGGGACCCCTCGTTGTCCTCGGCGCAGAGGATCAGGGCCTCCCCCACACCGATTCCGTTCAGCATCCCGAGGCCCACGCGGAGCAGGGTGGTCGCGATGCCGCGGCGGCGTGCTGAGGGCCTGACGGCGTATCCAATGTGGCCGCCGAAACGTATCAGGTGGTCGTTCAGTTCGTGACGGACGGAAACCCGCCCCAACCATCGGTCGCCATCGACGGCCCACAGCATCGTCGCGGGGACGAAACCCTCCGGCGGATCGGTTTTGTCCAGGCGCCGACGAGCGCACATCGCGGCAAAGCCTACGACAGAGTCGCACTGCCGCCGGGTGAAACCGAATGCGCCGGTACATTCTGCGCCCCGCCCGTCCTCCGCGTCGAACTCGTCCCACGCCTCCAGGAACGAAACCCTGAACCTTTCGTCCGGTTCGATGATCCGCATGCCGGGACTCTACCGAAACGCCCTGCGCCCCATGCCAGAAAGACTCTCGACACAACCCCACTTCACCGCAACCGGCATCGCCCTCTCCAAGCTGGTTGAGCCGACCTGCGAGCTCTGCGAGCCGGTCGAGTCGAAACCACGGCGAGGATGTCCAACAACTGGTATCGGGTCTACCAACCGGAGGACCACTCCTTGACCGAGACCCGACACAACCGACATCGCCCTCTCCAAGCTGGTTGAGCCGACCTGCGAGCTCTGCGAGCCGGTCGAG
>ERZ773087.325-NODE-325-length-36811-cov-10.359669_pt1 | contig 36811 bp, 35 predicted proteins | sample MGYA00511375_ERZ773087 | MGnify/ENA primary metagenome ERZ773087 (study PRJEB29015, sample SAMEA2737995) | human oral metagenome | biome: human oral; feature: human-associated habitat; material: dental | place: China | collected 2063 ...
GCGGAGATCATCGGCATCTTTGAGCAGGAGGAGGCGGCTGCAGACGATGGGCTTGCCGATGCGCTGATGGATCTCATCATCGGCATTCGTCAGGAGGCGCGTGCAGCAAAGAATTGGGCGGTCGCCGACAAGATACGTGACGGGCTCAAAGAGGCGGGCGTTGTGCTCGAGGACACGCCGACGGGCGTGCGCTGGAAGAGAGCGTAACGCGTGAAGTTTGAACGGTTTCAGCAGCTCGTGCGCATGATGTTCCTGCCCGATGAGGCGGGCAATATCCGCACGCGCTACGAGGATGTGGATGCCGCAAGCGTGCATCCTCTCGTCCTTGCCTATGTGGGCGACGCCTATTTTCACCTCTACGTGCGCATGCGGCTCCTCTCGTACGAACAGGCACAGGTGCAGGCACTCCACGCGTTCAGCGCCCAGATTGTCTCTGCACTCTGGCAGGCACGCGCCTATCGCGGCATTTCGGAGATGCTCACGGAGGAGGAGCAGACAATCTATCGCCGCGCGCGCAATACAAAGAGTCACGCACCGCGCAGTGCGTCCGTAGCGGATTATCACACGAGCACGGGCTTTGAGGCGCTGCTCGGCAGCCTCTACATTCGCGGGGAGCGGGAGCGGCTCGAGGAGATTACGGAGGCGGCATTTCAGATCATCGCAAAAGAGATGATGGAGAATATTCAGCGGGAGCAACATGATGGAAATTAAACTGATCTCAAAGACACCGAACTACCTCAAAACCTGCTGGACGGCGGCGCGGACGTGCTACAGCGCGGATTCGCCGATCGAACTGCTCGACGAGGAGAAGACCGAGGAGGAGATGCTGCGCCTCCTCGAACGCATCATGACGAGTAAGCATCTCTCGGTCGTGGAACACTGTTCCATGACGTTTGCGGTCAAGGACGTGTCACGCACCCTGCTCGCGCAGTACAGCCGCCATCGCATCGGCGTGTCTCTCAGCGTGCAGAGTCAGCGCTATGTCTCCGAGCAGTCTGCAAAGCAGGCGGATGGTCTCTTTGGCCATGTTGTACCGGAGACAATCTCGGCGAACGATGAGGCATATGCGCGCTATATGGCGTGCATGCGCGAGATCCAGACGGCGTATGACGAGCTGCTCGCGCTCGGCGTTGCAAAGCAGGATGCGCGTTTCGTCCTCCCCGGCGGGGCGTGTACGAATTTCGTCACGACGCTCAACCTGCGCTCCTTTATGGATGTCTACGAGAAGCGCGTCCTGACACCCGGCGCGCAGTGGGAGATCAAGGAGATGATGCTACGTATGCGCGATCTGATCGTCGCGGCAGAGCCATGGCTCACGAGATTCATTCCGCGCGGCTGAGAGTGAGGGAGCACATATGAAACGGACAGAGCATCGCGCTGAGGAGCACGCGGACGAGCGCCCCTCGAACATCCTTGCCGGTCGCCACGCCATCACAGAGGCGATCAAGGCGGGGCGCGGCATCAACCGCATCCTGCTCGCAGACGGGCTGCATGGAAACTCTGTGCGCGAGCTGCGCGATCTCGCGCGTGAGCACGGCATTACGCTGGACATTGTGAATCGCTCTAAGCTGGATGCTGCCGTGCCCGAAGGTGTGCGCCATCAGGGGGCACTCGCCTACGTCGCACCCGTTGCCTACGTCGCAGTCGAGGAGATCATCGCATCGGCGCGAGAGAGAGGAGAGGATCCGCTCCTGCTCCTGCTCGATGGTATCGAGGATCCGCAGAACCTCGGTGCACTCCTGCGCACGGCGGATGCGGCGGGGGTGCATGGCATCCTCCTGCCGCGCCGCCACAGCGTCCCGCTCACGGAGACGGTGGCGCGCGTTTCGGCGGGCGCGCTCGAGTACGTTCCCGTTGCGCGCATCGGCAACATCGCGCAGACCATGCGTGCGCTGAAGGAGCAGGGCTTCTGGATTGCGGGCGCGGATATGTCCGGCGAGGAGACCTATGATCGCGCGAACCTCACGGGCGCGCTCGTGCTCGTCATCGGCAGCGAGGGGCGGGGGATGAGCCGCCTCACGCGTGATCTCTGTGACTTTACCGTGCGTCTGCCGATGTGCGGCAAGATCAACTCGCTCAACGCTTCGGTTGCGGGCGCGATCCTGATGTACGAAGCATTGCGTCAGCGCATGGCGAAGGTGGTACAGCATGGCTAGGCAGCGGGACTCCGAGTACTACCTCATCGACGGCTACAACGTCATCAACGCATGGCCGGAGCTGATCCGTCTGCGCGGCAACCTCGATGAGGCGCGTGATGTCCTCGTGCACATCCTCACGGAGTACGGCGCATTTGAGAACTACGAAATGACGATTGTCTTCGATGCATTCTTCACCGAGGACGAAGAGCATGAGCTGCAGATCACCGATCGCATGAAGGTGATCTACACGGGGGCGGGCGAGACGGCGGACAGCTGCATCGAGCGCCTTGCCTACACGGCGGTGCGCGCGGGGCGCGAGGTACACGTCGTCACCTCGGACGGCGCGGAGCAGAGCGTCATCCTCGGTGCGGGCGCCTACCGCATCACCTCACCGGAGCTGCGCCGCTCTGTGAAGAAGGCAAAGAAGCTGATGAAAACGGAATACATCCGCGCGCATATGCAGCCCCTCGGGCGGATTGAAGTTCATGAGCGGCTTGACCGTGATACACTCGCACGGCTCGAAGAAATGAGACGAAAAAAATAACGGGATTGCTGCACGAAGTCGCTTTGACTCGTGGAACAGTCCCGTTTTTGTGTGCGCCGATCTCACCACCGCTTCGTTTTGCGCCAGAAGGAAGGGCGCAGGAGGATGAGCAGGGTGAAGATTTCGAGGCGGCCGAGGAGCATGGAGAGGCAGAGAATCGCCTTTATAAAATCCGAGAGCGGCGCATAGGTTGAGGTGGCACTCACGATGCCGAAGGCAGGACCGATATTGCCGATCGTTGTGATGGCGACGGCGACTGCGTCGAACGGCAGCAGCCCGTCCATCGTGAGGAGGAACGCTGTGACGAATATGATCGCGAGATAGAGGAAGAAGAATGTCCCCACGCGCAGGAGCATGGCGCTGTCCACGTGCGTGCCGCCCAGTGAGATGTCGATGACGCGGTGCGGGTTCAGCTTTTGGAGAATAACGGCGCGCGCATTCCGTACGAGGAGGATGATGCGCGCGACCTTGATGCCGCTCGCAGTCGAGCCGGCGCAGCCGCCGATGAGCATGAGGAGGAGCAGCAGGAGCTTCGAGAACGTCGGCCACGTTTCAAAATCTGCCGAGACAAAGCCTGTCGTCGAGAGCGATGTCGACTGAAAGACAGCGGCGCGCGCAGCCATGCCCGTATCCATCCCCATCTCGATGATGAGGTTCAGGGCAATGAGCAGGATCGCAATGAGGATCATCGAGAGATAGGTGCGGAACTCTGTGTTGCGCAGAATGACGGACGGCCCTTTGACCCATGCGCGGTAGTAGAGCGAGAAGCTGCCGCCCGCGAGGAACATAAAGAGGGCGGTCCACAGCTCGAACGCGAGGCTGTGAAAGTGCATTGTGCTGTCATCATATGTCGAAAAGCCGCAGGTTCCTATGGTAGACATTGCGTGCGTGATTGCAACGGAGAAATCCACCCCGCAGAGCATGAAGATGACTGTCGTCACTGCGGTGAATACGAGGTAGATCTTGAAAAGTGCCATCGTCATATCGCGCAGACGCGGCATGACACGATCTGTTGTCGGTCCTGCGCCCTCGGCGTTATACATATAGATCGTACTCGCGCCTGACTGCGGAAGGAGCGCAATGAAGATGACAATGATGCCAAGACCGCCGATCCACGCCGTCATCATGCGCCAGAACAGGATGCTGTACGGCAGATTGCCGAGCGCGTCGAAAACGGTCGCGCCCGTACCCGTAAAGCCTGAGATGCTTTCAAAGAGCGCGTCGAGAAAGCCGAGATAATTGCCAAGGAGATAGGGGAGCATGCCGAGAAATGTTCCTGTGAACCAGCCGAACGCCGTGATGGCAATGCCCTCGCGCGCCGTCAGTTCCTCGGCGCGCCGTCCGTAGCGGCGGAAGCCGACGCCCGCGAATGCACTGACGAGGACAGAGAGCATGAACGCCTCTCGGCTCGGCTCATCGCCTACAATGGCAAGGACGAGCGGGATTACGAGCGCACCCGCCATCGCAAACGAGAGGCGCGAGAGTATATAGTTGACCGTATAGATGTTCATCGTTTTCTACCACCTGTGCCCTTTGTCCTCGAATAGTCCGCCGAGGAGGAGGAAAAACGCAAAGATCTCGATGCGTCCGAGGATCATGAGCAGGGCGCAGACAACCTTTGTCCAGACGGGCAGCGCGGCAACTGTGTCGAGATGTGCGAGCGAGGCAACGCCGCCTGTCGTCGTCAGGCAAGCGACTGTCAGCGTGATCGTCTCGATGGGACTCAGTCCCGCAAGTGCAATGAGGAGACTGCTGACGGAGAAGACGGCGGCAAAGAAGAAGGCAAGCACGAGAATCCGTCCCGCAGAGTGCAGGGGCACGACCTCGCCGCCCTGCCGGACGGCGAGCACCATGCGCGGGTGCAGGGTGCGCAGCAGCTCCGACCACGCAAGCGAGATGAGGACGAGAACGCGCGATATGCGAAAGCCGCCCGCTGCAGAGCCCATACAGCCGCCGATGACGGCGAGCAGGATGAGCAGCAGTGCTGCACTCGTGTGAAAGGGGGCTGCCTCCTGCAACATGAGTCCGTTCGTCGAGAGAAAGGAAATCGCGTAGAAAAAGCTGTAGCCGAGTGCCTGTGCGAACGGCTGCGTGCCGTGGAGGAGGGGCGGTATGACGAGTATTGTTCCCGCCGCGAGAAAGAGCAGGAAGAAGGAGCGCAGCTCCATATGCCGTGTGAGCATCGCGCCCGATCTGCGATGGATGAGCTGCCAAAGCGTGAGGAGTGGCAGTGCCGAGAGCAGCGCGACGAGTCCCGCGCCGAGCATGAGATCGGGACTCGGAGGGACACCTCCCGTCATAGGACCTGCGCCCGAGGCAATCGTAAAGAGTGCGAGAATCAGTGCGGTGAAAATATCATCGCCCGCCATCAGATAGATGCCGACCGAAAGAGCGGTGATGGCGATGTAGAGCAGCGTCATCTCGCGCATGGGGCGCGTCATGCGGTTCCAGAGCGGGCTGAACAAGCGTGCCTGCCGCACGTTGAAATCCACGCCGAAACATCCGCTGACGACGGGAAGCACCGTCACGAGAATCACGATAAAGAGCAGCCCGCCGAACCAGCTCATAAGAGCTCTCCATAGCAGGAGGGAGGGCGGCAGAGCGTCGCCGAACGCTGTCATGCCAGTCGTTGTGAGCGCCGAGATGCACTCGAAGAATGTATCTGCGGGCGAGAGATGCAGCCCCGCGAGATGAAACGGCAGCATCCCAAGCACGGCGAGCAGGAACCAGACGGCAAGGAGGAAGAGTGTGCCCTCCTGCACTGAGAGCTGGCGCATATGGCTGCGCCCCATATTGCCGAACACCATGCCGAGGATCGCCGCGAGCACGCCAAGCGCAAGAAAAGCACCCCATAGCAGATCGCCGAAAGCAAAGCCGTAGGCGAACGGGATGAGGTATAGCGGCGCAAAGACGTATGCCGTGCGCCCCATGAGCACCCAGAACAGATCGAAACGCATCAGTCATCTCCAAAATAGGCGAGGGCTTTTTTCGCAAAGCTTTTGAGCACAAAGAGAATCACGCGGTCGCCCGGCAGCAGCTCCGTCATGCCGTTCGGGATCGCCGCCTCCTCGTTGCGCACATAGGCGCAGACGAGGCATTCGCGCGGGAGATTTGCGTTCATCAGCTTCTTTCCCACAACCGGCGCGCCGCTGCTGACGATCACCTCGAGCGCCTCCGCACGCGCGCCCTCGAGCAGGGTCACGCGCGTCACGTCGCCGCCTCGCGCGTAGGCAAGCACCTCGCTCGCCGAGAGCAGGCGCGCCGAGAGGGCGATGTTGACACCAACCTTCTCCATGAGGTCGATGTATTCGTTGCGGTCGACGCGCACGACCGTCTTGATTTTATTGTTTGACAGGTGACGTGCGAGGAGTGCGAGCATCAGGTTCAGCTTGTCGTCCTCCGTCAGGCAGACGATGACATCCGCCTCCGCGACGCCCTCCTCCATCAGCAGGTCGATGTCCGTTCCGTCGCCGCAGATCGCAAGCCCCGCCGTCAGCTTTTCTGCGAGCATCTCACAGCGCTCGCGGTCTCGGTCGATCACCTTTACCTGCACGCCCTGACGTTCGAGCATGAGCGCGAGCGCACGCCCTGTGCGTCCCGCGCCGATGATCGCCGCACGCGTCAGTTTGTGCGTGTCGCTCTGCATGAGGCTCTGGCTGAACTCCTCAATGCGGTCGGGCAGCCCGATGAAGTAGGCGTTGTCGCCCGGCAGGAATACGTCGTCGCCGTGCGGGATAACCATGCGGTGATCGCGGAAGATCAGCCCTGCGAGGACGCCGTGCGGCAGCTTCAGACTTTTCAGCGGCGTGCGCGCAATGGCGGAGCGGCGGCGGATGCGCGTCTCGAAAAGGCGCACCTTGCCCTGCGCGAAATCTTCCACATTCAGTGCGGCGGGCGTCATGAGAATGCGGTTGATTTCGTTTGCTGTGATGAGCTCGGGGTTGAGCACGAGGTCAATATCGAAATTTTCCTTGAGATAGCGCCCCGCCTCCACGGTGAAATTCATGTCGCGGATGCGGGCAATCGTGTGTGCAATGCCGTGCTTCTTCGCGAGTACACAGGCGACAATGTTCACCTCGTCGCTCTCCGTTACCGCAATGAGGATGTCCGCACTCTTGATGTCGGGGTCATTCATCGTGAGCGGGCTTGCGATATTCGCTTCGATCGTCAACACGTCGAGCGTCGTCTTTGCCGCCTCAAGCTGGCTCTCCTCGCCGTCCACCACGACGACATCCATGCCCTCCTCCGAGAGCAGCGCCGCAATACTGTAGCCCAGCCTCCCCGCACCTGCGATTACGATCCGCACAATGAGTCCCTCCTGCGTATACTGAATGAAATATAAAGAAGTATACCATAGATTCGCGGTAAGTTAAACTTATACGTGAGGAACAATGCGCTTTCTTTTGTCGCAGCGGCAATTTTGTGTTAGACTATCCCTATGGAAAATTATGAAGGGGGAGATCACTTGCTGTGCTTTTCGGGGGTGTCCGTGGATTACGGGACAGGGACGGATGCTGTGCACGCGATTGCGGACACGAGCCTCTGCGTGGAGCGGGGGACAGTGCTCGCGCTGATCGGCGCGTCCGGCTGCGGCAAGTCCACGCTCCTGCGCGTGGGGGCGGGGCTTGTACGTCCGACTGCGGGCACAATCACGTCGGATGGCGTGCCCATCGACCCGCGCACGCTGCGCATCGGCTTCCTGCCGCAGAACTACGGACTGCTCGCATGGAAGACGGTGCGCGAGAATATCCTGCTTGGCGCACAGATCAAGGGGGAGTGGAGCGCCGCGCGGGTGTCGGCATTTGATGAACTCGTCGCAGAGCTTGGACTCTCCGACCTCTTGGAGCGCTATCCGCGTGAGCTCTCGGGCGGACAGCAACAGCGCGTGGGACTAGCGCGCGTCTTTCTGCTCTCCCCCGATCTCCTGCTGATGGATGAGCCGTTCTCCGCGCTCGATGCGATTACGCGCGAGTCCATGCAGGAGGTATTCCTCTCGCTGTGGAAAAAGCAAGCTGTGACGACCCTGCTCGTGACGCATTATGTCGAGGAGGCACTGACGCTTGCAGGGCGGATTGCAGTCATGCGTGGGACGCCGGGGCGCGTTGCCGAGATCATGGACAATCCCTATGCGGGCGACCTCGCGCACCGTTCCTCTCAGGAGTTCTTTGCGATGGGGCAGGAGCTGCGCGCAAAGATCGCGGGAGGCGTGTGATGGCAAAGATTTCGCTGCGGATGTTCGTGCTTGGCATCGTCTTCTCGCTTGCTCTTTGGGCGGTTGTTGCACATCTTCTCGCGATGCCCGTGATCCCGCCGCCCGAGCAAGTGCTACTGCGTCTCGTGCAGAAATTTACAGACGTGATTGCCGTTCATGCGGGCTACAGCCTGATGCGCATTGTGCTCGGTCTCGCTGCTGCCGTTGCCGTGGGCTATCCCGTCGGCGTTCTGATGGGATATTTCCCGCGCGTGAACCGTCTGCTCGCGCCGCTCCTCTACCTGACCTATCCCGTGCCGAAGATTGCGCTGCTGCCCGTGGTCATGCTGCTCTTCGGCGTGGGGGAGACAAGCAAGCTGCTGCTCGTCTTCCTCATCATCGTCTTTCAGGTTGTCGTTGCCGTGCGCGATGCCGTTGCCGTGATTCCCGCCGAGAACTATGCGCCGCTGCGCGTGCTCGGTGCGTCCTTTGCGCAGATTGTGCGCCACATCATCGTGCCCGCCTCACTGCCGAAGTTCATCACGGCTGTGCGCGTGGCGATGGCAACGGCGATCTCCGTGCTGTTCTTCACGGAGACGTTCGGCACGCAGTACGGCATCGGCTACTATATTATGGATGCGTGGCTGCGCGTGAACTACCTCGATATGTATGCGGGCATCGTTGTTCTCAGTACGATGGGGCTGCTGCTCTTTGCCCTGCTCGACTGGGCGGAGCGGCGCCTGTGTGCATGGAATCGGGCATAGGAAAATGGGGCGCCCCGAGAGCGGCCCCTATTCTATGCCATTATCGCATCAGCACAAATCCGCTGATATTGTGCAAATACACCTTTCCGTCCCGCGTGCCTTCGGTGTAGACTCCATCAATGTGAAGACGATAGTCTCCCGCCTCGTATTCCTGCATTTCCGCAGGCAGCAAAACGGTCTTGTTCTCCTCCGCGTACGCTGTCACGCGGTCGATATAGGGGGCGAGGTCGATGAGCTTCTCGGTTCCGTCTGCCCGCCTGATGGTAAGCAAGCCCTCGGGGGTTATATCTTCTCTGCTGAATCGGCGGAGCGTTTGATATCCCGAAACATCCACCGCTTCGCGGGCGTCAAATGAAATATCATAGATCTTTGTCTGTCTGAGCCCTTTGACGCCGTAACTTTCGCTGATAATATCAGCGGCGAGCGGGGAGCTCTCCTCTCCAATGTAGAAGGCGATGTCCCTGATCTCCTCGATCAGTTCGGGCGGCGTATCGTCTCTTATGATGAACTGCCCGTCCTGCACAAGATTGTTCTCCGTGAGGATGCGGCTGAGGCGTGCCTCCTGACTGTGCTGCGGCACGTCGATAATGTTGAGCGGGGTGAGGGTGAAGATGAGCGCGAGGATGGCGGCGCAGAGATAGATCTGCTGCGGTTTCTTCCGTAAAAATGCAGTGATGAGTGCGTAGATGCCGCAGACGGTACAGATCATCGAGGCGTAGCGTGCCGTCGTCAGCCCGTACGCCTCATAGCGCAGATACACGCCGTAGAGCTGGACGGCAAGGATGGGGAGGAAGAGGAGAAGTCCCCATTTCAGAAAGCGTGTGAAGAGCGGGAGACGATTTTGTTCCGCGAGCGTGCCAAAGAAGAATGTGAAGGCGAGGAGGGCGAACGAGGCGTACCAGTTCATTGTGCCGACGGGCATCTCACCTGCCAGAATAATTTTGCCCACGTAGAGATAGAGCACGAGGAGGAGCAGGGCGTAGACGGGGAAGAGGAGATAGAGCAGGACTTTTTGCGCGGCGACAGGGAAGGCATAGCGCGCGCCCGTTCGTGGCAGTGTGCCGAGAAATGCGGAGAGTCCCCACAGCTGGTACGCTGTCAGCCCGATGAAGAGGTAGACCGTCTCTGCCGTCCATGAGGCGGCATCAGTCACGACGAGCGCCCAGAATGCGGCGGCGCAGGTCATGAGTCCGAGGAAGAGCAGGATGCTCGTCCCAAGTGAAAAGGCAGCTGCAAAGGTGAGGGCGGGCAGTCCCGTCGCATTGTTTGCGCGTTCAAGGAAAAAGAGCGCGAGGAAGGAGAGTGCGAGCAAAACGCCGCCCGTTCCGATCAGCAAATGCCTGCTCGGTGTTTCCACGCCATACCACAGGGCGGCAAGCACGATGAAGAGCGCGATGGAAACGGCTGCGCCGATCAGGATCGGCCGTTTCTGCGGAAAGGCATCTGTGAGCAGCTGACATGCAGCCGCTGCCAGCCATGCGGAAAAGAGCGCGGGCATGAGGCGGACGAGATGATCGAACAGTTCAGTACCCGCAGTGCCGAACGGCGATGTGCTCTCAGGGCGCAGCAGGATGATCGCTGCGGCGACGAGAAATCCGACGACCTGCCAGCAGATGGCGACGGGAAAGCGGCGGACAAGCGCGTGCGCCTGCCCCTTCAGATGCAGAATCCTCATGGAAATATTCAATGAGCTCCCCTCCTTAAGAAACTGCTGATAAAATGAAGTCCATGCCGACATTCTATCGTTCTGGTAATTTTCCGTCAATGCACATAGGATTAACCTCGTGAATACATCCCATAGATACCTTTACAATCCCCTCCGAAAAATGGTAAGATGGGCGCGTGGATTTTTCCGTGCGGACAGGGAATCTGTTCGGCTTTCTTTTAGGAAAAGGATGGTACGCAATATGAACGAGCTTCTCTATAAAATTCCTGCCAATACGCCGCGCGAGGAGGTCATTCGTCAGCTCAAGGCACATCCCGAGGTGCGCTTCGTCTCGCTCGTGGGGATCGATATGGCGGGCAACGATACAGATGAGAAGATCCCCGTGCGGATTTTTATTGAGGACATTGAGAAATTCTACAACGGAACAGCCGTGCAGACGGACGGCTCCTCTGTCGTCCTGCCGAAGATTGCAACGATCAATAACGCGAAGGTGGATCTTCCGATCGATCCTGCGGTCAACTGGTTCGTGGACTACGATCCCGAGAGTTCGGACGAGGAGATGGGGCTGCCCATCGGGACGCTGCGCATCCCATCCTTTATCATTCACGAGGAAAAGCGCGTCGACTCGCGTGCTGCACTCGTGGATACACTCTCCTATGTCAAGCAGGAACTCCTCGATTTCTTCCATGCGAATCCGGAGATCTCGGGGTCGCCGAGCCTGAACGGAGCGGACATCGTGGACATTGCGTTCACGTCGGCGACGGAGCTCGAGTTCTGGGTCAAGACGCCGCTCGATGACAATGCGTCCATCGAGGAGATGTCCGCCTCGCAGGTGATGAACGAGCAGTATTGGGAGCGCACGCACGGCGCTGTGCGTACGGCGCTCGAGGACTGCCTCATCCAGCTCGACAAATACGGCTTCCACATGGAGATGGGGCACAAGGAGGTCGGCGGACTCAAGGCGCAGATCGACGAGAGCGGCCGCATGACACACGTCTGCGAGCAGATCGAGATCGACTGGCAGTTTGACAACGCTGTGCAGGCGGCGGACAATGAGCTCTTCGTCCGCACCTTCGTCCGCGAGATCTTCCGCCTCTACGGGCTCGAGGTCAACTTCAAGGCGAAGCCGCTCATCGGGCTTGCGGGCAACGGAGAGCACACGCATCTCAGCCTCGCGGCGATCACAAAGGACGGCAAGCGCCACAGCCTCTTTGCCGCCGATGATCAGAACGCGGACTATATGAATGCCGTCGGCTACGGTGCGCTTATGGGGCTCCTCAAGAACTACGAGGCGATCAATCCGTTCGTCTCCGCGACGAATGATGCATTCAACCGTCTGAAGCCGGGCTTTGAGGCGCCTGTCTGCGTCGTCACCTCGTTCGGCACGACGCCCGCAATCCCGTCGCGCAACCGCACGGTGCTCGTGAGCCTCATCCGCGACCTCAAGAACCCGCTCGCAACGCGCTTCGAGCTGCGCGCAACGAATCCGTACTCCAATACCTATCTCGTCATCGCCGCCGCCTACCTTGCGATTCTCGACGGCATTCGCCATACGGCGGGACGTACGACGGCACAGCTTCTCGGCGAGCTCTCGAAGCAGCCGGGCGAGAAGGGCTTCTACCTCGAGACCGACCGTGCCTATCGGAGCGAGGAGGATGTCTTCGAGTACTATACGGCGGACGAGCGCAACGCGCGCTTTGGCAAGCCGCCCGCGACCGTCTGGGAGAACATGCTCGGCTTTGACCTCTACCCCGAGAAGGTGGCGGTGCTCACGGTGGGCAATACGCTCCGCCCGCAGATCATCGACTCGTTCCGCACGGGCGCGCTCCTGCGCTGGAAGATCGAGCTCATCAGCCGCATCATCCCCGAGAACCGCAAGCTCGTGCGCCGCATGACGGAGATCAAGAGCGATTTCGTCACCGATCAGGATGCCTATATGTGGAACAAGATCCACGATCTTCGTATCTACCTCGCAAAGGACACGATCGACGACAAGGCACTCTTCACCCTGCTCATCAAGGCACTGAATGAGGGCGACTACCCAACGGCATCCGCGCTGCAGCTTGAGATGTATGCGAAGATGGAGGAGCTCAAGGGGCTCTACGAATGCTATAAAAAGAATATGATCTGACCGTAAGAGGCTCTGTCGAAAATTCGGCGGAGCTTCTTTTGAAAAATAAAAGTCAAAAAATCAAAAATTATATTTGACTTTTTGACCTTATCTGTTATAATGGAGACATAAACATGAAATGAACTGTGGAGGGTATAGATATGGAACAGGATAAATACACAGCGCGGACGCTTGCTGCAATCCAGTCGGCGCAGCAGATAGCGGCAATGCGCTATCATCAGGAAATCACCTCGGCACATGTGCTGCTCGCACTTGCAAAGGAGCCGGAGGGGCTGCTCGCGACGATCTTCGAGGTCTGCAATGTTGACCTGCCGATGCTCAAGGCACGGCTCGAAAAGGAACTTGCCGCCATCCCGAGCGTGCGTGGAACGAACCGTCTCGGCATGGGCATGGATATGGTGCGCGTGCTCGGGCGTGCCGAGGAACTGGCGAAGTCGATGAAGGACGAGTACGTCTCGACGGAGCATCTCCTGCTCGCACTCGTCACGGACGGGAGCGACGAGGTACAGCGCATCGCGCGCGAGTTCGGCCTGACAAAGAGCGCCGTGCAGGATGCGATTCAGAAGCACCGCAAGCAGAACGTCACGAGCGACAACCCTGAGGAGGGCTATCAGTCGCTCGAGAAATACGGGCGCGATCTGACGGCAGCAGCGCGCGCGAACAAGCTCGACCCCGTGATCGGACGTGACGAGGAGATTCGCCGCTCGATCGAGATTCTCTCGCGCCGCACGAAGAACAACCCAGTGCTGATCGGCGAGCCGGGCGTCGGCAAGACGGCGATTGTCGAAGGGCTTGCCCGCCGCATCGTAGCGGGGGATGTGCCCGAGTCGCTGAAGAACAAGACGCTCTACTCGCTCGACATGGGCGCACTCGTCGCGGGCGCGAAATTCCGCGGTGAGTTTGAGGAACGCCTCAAGGCGGTACTCAACGAGATTGCAAAGTCCGAGGGGCAGATTCTCCTCTTCATCGACGAGGTGCATACGGTCGTCGGCGCGGGTGCCGCCGAGGGCGCGATGGATGCGGGCAACCTCTTGAAGCCGCTCCTTGCGCGCGGCGAGCTGCGCTGCATCGGTGCAACGACACTGAACGAGTACCGCAAGTACATCGAGAAAGACACGGCGCTCGAGCGCCGCTTCCAGCCTGTCATGGTCGGCGAGCCGAGCGTGGAGGACACGATTTCGATTCTGCGCGGACTCAAGGATCGCTACGAGGTGCATCACGGCGTCCGCATCCGCGACGCGGCACTCGTCGCAGCGGCAACGCTCTCGGATCGCTACATCTCCGACCGCTTCCTGCCGGATAAGGCAATCGACCTCGTCGATGAGGCCGCGGCAAAGCTGCGCACGGAGATCGAGTCCATGCCCGCACCGCTTGACGAGATTCGGCGCAAGATCCTCCAACTCGACATCGAGGAGGAGGCTCTGAAAAAGGAGACGGACGAGGCATCGAAAGAAAAGCTCGCCGCTCTTGTTGCGGAGAAGGAGCAGCTCCACACCGAGGAAGCGAAACTCCAAGCAAAATGGGAGAGTGAAACCCAGGCGATCCTGCGCGTGCGTGCCATCAAGAAGGAGATGGACGAACTGCGCGGCGAGATGGAGGCGGCGGAGCGTGCCCAGAACCTCGCGCGCGCTTCGGAGCTGAAATACGGCAAGATGCCGGAGCTCGAGAAGAAGCTCGCGGACGAGGAAGCGGCGATTGCCGCGCAGTCCGAGGGCGAGCGCATGCTCAAGGAGGAGGTTGGCGAGGAGGACATCGCACGCGTTGTCAGTCGTTGGACGGGCATCCCCGTGACAAAGATGATGACGGGCGAGCGCGAGAAGCTGCTCCACCTCGAAGAGGTGCTGCATGAGCGCGTCGTCGGTCAGGACGAGGCGGTAACGGCAGTCAGCGAGGCAATCCTGCGTGCACGTGCGGGCATCAAGGATCCGAACCGTCCGATTGGCTCCTTCATCTTCCTCGGCCCCACGGGCGTGGGCAAGACCGAGCTTGCAAAGACGCTCGCCGAGTCCCTCTTTGACGATGAGCGGAGCATGATCCGCATCGACATGAGTGAGTATATGGAGAAGCACAGCGTCTCTCGTCTCATCGGCGCGCCTCCGGGCTACGTCGGCTACGATGAGGGCGGACAGCTCACGGAGGCGGTGCGCCGTCGCCCGTACAGCGTCATCCTGCTCGACGAGATCGAGAAGGCGCATCGCGACGTGTTCAACGTACTGCTTCAGATCCTCGACGACGGGCGTCTGACGGACGGCAAGGGGCGCGTCGTGAACTTCAAGAACACGGTCATCATCATGACGAGCAACCTCGGCTCGCATGAGATTCTGAGCAAGGACTATGCGGAGGCGGAGCAGGCGGTGCGTGCACTTCTGCGTGAGTATTTCCGCCCCGAGTTCCTGAACCGCGTGGATGATACGATTGTGTTCAAGGCACTCAGCAAGGACGACGTGAAGCACATCGCAGCGATTATGCTCGCGGCACTCAGCAAGCGTCTTGAGCGGCAGGCGGACATCCAGCTCACATGGGATGATGCGGCGCTTGCGGCACTCGCGGAGGATGGCTTCGACCCCGACTTCGGTGCGCGTCCGCTCCGTCGTCTGCTCACGCACACGGTCGAGACCGCCCTCTCGAAGAAGATCATCGCGGGTGATGTGCGCGGCGGTGATGTCGTGGAGCTTGGCTATGACGGGACGGAGTTTACGTTTAAGACCCTCTGAATATCTTGAGACTGCTCTTTTCGGGGCAGTCTTTTTCTTTGTTTCGTACCAAAGGTTACAGCCTTTCTTCACCGACCTGCGTTATAATCATCACACAGAGATGACAAAGAGCATTTGATATATAAAGGAGCTTTGACGATGGAGAAGATACTGGATCTGAAAAAGACGGTCGCCGAATTGGTGGAGGAGAATCCCGAAGTCAGTGAGATTATGGCGGAGATCGGCTTTAAGGAGATTACAAACCCCGTTGCGCTGAACGTGATGGGGCGCATCATGACGATTCCGCGCGGCGCGGCGGTGAAAGGCATCGACCTCGCGAAGGTGATTGCGGCATTTGAGGAGCGCGGATATCGGGTGATCAGCGATGATGCACAGTCGCGGCAGGGACGCATTCGGAACTTCATCGAACGCCTGTCGAGCGGCGAGGATCTCGACTCTGTTCGTGCGGACTTCGTACAGGAGTTCAGCCACGTTGACGCGCAGGAAATCATGACGGCAGAGCAGACCCTCATCAAGGAAGGAATGCCCGTCAGTGAGGTGCAGCGCCTCTGTGACGTGCATTCGGCGCTCTTTCACGGGGTGGCGAGCGAGCCGCCGCCGGGTGCGCTCTCACATGATGAAATACATGCGCAGGCAGCATCGGTGAACCCTGATGATATCGACGCACTGCCCGAGGCACATCCGCTTACGATCCTGCGCGCGGAGAATGCGGCACTCGAGACCCTGCTCGACACGATTGAGGCTGAGCTGGACGGCGCAAAGCGGACGGATGTCATGTTCCAACACATTCTTGCGCTCGGCGATGTGCGCTCCCACTACATCAAGAAGGAAGAGCTGCTGATGCCGCTTCTCTACGATTACGGTGTCACAGGACCCTCGCAGGTCATGTGGGGCATCGACGATGAGATGAAGCGCGAGCTCGCCATGATTATCAAGGCGCTCAAGGCGGATGAAGAGACGCTGCCCATGTATGAGGCGCGGATCCGTGCGCTCACGCAGCGCATCCGCGAGATGATCTTCAAGGAGGAGAAGATTCTCTTCCCACTCAGCCTGCGCTATTTCACGCAGATGGAATGGTATCGCTGCTATCACGATCTGCCGGACATGGGTATCTCGTTTGGCGTTCCCATCCCTGCGTGGGCAGAGGCGCAGCCGTGGCTCGATCAGGAGGCAGCGCGTCTCGCACAGTCTCAGGTGGGAGGGAAGCTCCAGTTCCCGACGGGCGAGCTGTCGATGGAGCAGCTGACGACGATCCTTCAGCTGCTGCCCGTGGACATCACGTTCATCGACAAGGATGATGTCGTCCGCTTCTTCACAAACGAGGGGCAGGTGTTCACGCGTCCGCTGTCCGCACTCGGGCGCGACGTGATGAACTGCCACCCGCCCGAGATCATCCCCGTCGTGCGGAATCTGATTGCGGACTTCAAGGCGAAGAAGCGCACGCAGATGATCGTGCACCGCTACATCCGCGAGCGTCCGATTCGCGTGCACTATCAGGCAATGTACGATAAGTCGGGCGAGTACATCGGCACGGTCGAGTTCGTGACCGACCACGCAGAGCCGCTCGAGAAGTTCCGTTGCTGAACGAGCGTGTATGACACTGCTGCATAAAACTTGAGAATGAAAATGATATAAGAACGTCATAAAAAATTTCCCTGTACGCCTGCGCAAGAGCGGCACAGGGAGATTTTCTTTTTGCAAAGAAACTTTTGATATCTTTTGCGTTCATAACATAAATTCGGCGTTTATAACAACTTTTATTGATTTTTTGTATAATGGGAAATTTTGACGGCGTCGGACACACGATTGAGGGGCTTTACATACGGCACATAGATCAGAACCGGATCGGACTGTTCGGCAATGTCAATGGAGCGCACATCGAAAATGTCTCTCTCAAGGACAGCCATGTGACGGGGAAGGATCAGGTCGGCGGCATTGTGGGATATGCACTGGGGGGGAACATTCGGAATGTTTCCTTCAGCGGCACGGTCGATGGCTCGCGTCAGGTTGGCGGCATTTTGGGAGCGGGGAGATACTTTACCATCCGGAGCACCTACAATGCGGGGACGGTCAGCGGGGACTCGGATGTCGGCGGCTTTGTAGGATTCAGTAACCACGTTCCCCTTTGGGACGTCTGGAATGTGGGCAATGTCAGAGCGACGGGGCGTAACATCGGCGGCATTGCGGGACATGTGCAGGATAGTACCATTCAGAACGCTCTGCATACGGGAACCGTGATACGACAGGGATCGGGCATAGAAGCGAGCGTTGGCGGCATTGTGGGAAACGCGGAGAGCGAAAAGATCAACCATGTTGTATGGAAGTCGGGCAGTGTAACGCAGGAGAGCGGCGTCTTTACCGCGGACGCGGTTGGCGTATCGAGCTTTGTTAGAAAGACCGACGTCCAAGAGTGTACCGATGCGCAGCTGAAGCAGACGGCGACATACACGGATTGGAAGGATGAGGACGACAAGGCCGTTGTTGCCACCGAGGGCGGCAAGGGCACGCCGTGGCGCATCTATGACGGCAAGACCACGCCGCTGCTCACGGGTCTGATGAAGGGCACAAAGCGCCTTGCGAAATCTATGACGGCAAAACATTCGGGGCTGGGGATGTGCACATCCATATGGACAGCACTGCCGAGAAGAATATCGGCGCATACGATGCGCAGGGTATCTACAGTGATCCGTTCGGCTATGACTTCATCGGCAGCACATACAAGGTTATACCGCGCGTGCTGACCCTTGGCACAGTTGCGGCGCAGAGTAAGACCTACGACGGTAACACATCCGCAGACGCGTCGAAGTTCCACGCGGCACTCGTGGGCGTCGTCAGCGGCGATGAAAATCTCGTGTCGGCGACCGCCACGGGCGCGGCATACAACAGCAAGGATGTCAGGGCGGCAAATGTGGTCAACTATACGGGCATCGCGCTCACAGGTACGGGCGCGGGGAACTATCGTATCGCGAGCACCGTACAGGGAGCGGGCACAATCGCGCCGCGTGCGCTGACATTTGACAGCGTTGCGGCACAGACGAAGACCTACGACGGCACGACTGCCGCAGACGCATCGCAGTTCCATGCGGCGCTGAACAACATCGTCAGCGGCGAGGAGAGCCTTGTGACGGCGACCGCCACGGGCGCGGCGTACAACAGCAAGGATGTCAGGGCGGCACATACGGTCAGCTATACGGGTGTTGCGCTCGGAGGTACGGGTGCGGGGAACTACACCCTCGCGAGTACCGCACAGGGAACGGGCACAATTACGCACCGCGATCTCACGCTGACTGCCGATGCGAAGAGCATCGTGCAGGATGGACAGCTGCCTGTCTTTACGGGACAGGCGAGCGGCTTCGCCGAGGGGGAGGACGCGTCCGTATTCGGTGCGGACGGCATCACATTTGGCACGACGGTGACGAATACCGATAGACCGAGTCGTTACGACATCATAGGGCGCGTCGGCGGCGTGAGTGACGGTGTCGTCGGCAACTACCGCATTGGGCAGGCGGCGGGCAATGCGCGTGCCTTCACTGTCTACGCAGCCGTGCCGGGCGGTATACTCACCTCGCTCGTGCAGGATGCTGCGCCGCGCTTTGATATGGGCTTCGGGCAGGAGGTCTATGTCTTCGGTTTTCCGCGTCCCATCCCGACGGCAACGCTCGGCATCTATCGCTTCAGGGCGGCGCGCGACTTCAACATCGAGGGACTGCGCCTCGATTAGGTAGATTTTAGGAATCGTTGATAATTTCAGCCTTGACAATGCGCGCCCCAGTGCATACTATGATAGTAGAACAGTATGAGGAGGGGGCAGGCTCCGTGAGAATGCTCAAGAAGGACGTTGCTGCGGAATATAGTGTACTGATTCAGAAATTCCGTCTGATTGATGATATCTTTTTCAACGTGTGCTTTGATAACTATATCGAGGGCATGCAGCTCCTTCTGCGTATCTTCTTCGGTCGAGACGATCTCGTTGTCAAACACGTTGTCACGCAGCAGAGTGCAGACAATCTCTATGGGCGCGGCGTGCGCTTTGATGTGCTGGCAGAGGACATCGAGGGAAAGCTCTACGACTGTGTGAGGTGCAGCGTGCAAATGAAGGCGCAGCGCCGCGCCGGGCGCGCTACAACAGTAGTATGATGGATGCGCGGGAGTTGGCAAAAAGCGCGGAGTTCTCTGATCTGCCGGAGACATGGGTCATCTTTATCACGGAGAATGACATCTATGGAGCAGGTTTCCCGTTGTACCATGTGGAGCGCATCATAGAGGAGCTGCAGCGACCCTTTCATGACGGCGCACATATCCTCTACGTCAACGGCGCGAATCGAGATGACACACCGCTTGGGCGGCTCATGCAAGACTTCTTCTGTGAGAATCCGGAGCAGATGCATTACAAAGAGCTTGCTGAGCGTGCCGATTACTTTAAGGCAGAAGCAGAGGGGGTAAATACCATGTGCGAACTGATGGAAAAATTCGGAGAGCGAAAAATGGAAGAGGGACGTATGGAGTCCGCTCGTCGGACGGCGGCGGCATTGCTCGCTTTAGGAAAACTCACGATTTCGCAGATTGCCGAAGCGACCCAGCTGCCTATGGAAGAGGTTGAACGACTCTCGGGAGCGACTGGCATGTAAGGAGAAGGTTACTGTAAGCACCTTTTAGAACCTGTCAAGAAAAATACTTGACAGGTTCTTTTTTTGCCGTTATAATCGCAGAAGTGTTTTGAATGGGTGATGTGCATGGAGCGGCTTTACGAGCTTGCGCGGTTGTATGATCTCTACGGCGGGCTGCTGCGCGAGAAGCAGCGCGAGTGTCTGCGTCTGCACATTGCGGAGGACTTTTCCCTCGCGGAGATCGGCGAGGAGCTCGGCATCACGCGGCAGGCGGCGCATGACAATATTCGCCGCGCAGAGCGTGCGCTCTTCGAGATGGAGGAGACGCTCGGTCTGCGCGCGCGTCAGGAGGCGCAGGAGCGTGCACTTGCTGCAATCTGCGCAGAGATGAACGCGCTCGAGGAGCCGATTACGCGCGCACAGGTGCGCGAGATTGCGGCGCAGCTCGAACCGTATACGGATATAGATGGAAAGGAGGCGGGAGAATGATCTTTGAGAATCTGTCCGATCGTTTGCAGGGGATCTTCAAGAAGCTGCGTGGACATGGCAAGCTGACCGAGGACGATGTGAGCGATGCCATGCGCGAGGTGCGGATGGCACTCCTCGAGGCGGACGTCAACTTCAAGGTTGTCAAGGACTTCGTGAAGCGCGTGAAGGAGCGCGCCGTCGGGCAGGAAGTGCTCGACACGCTCACGGCGGCGCAGGCGGTCATCAAGATCGTCGACGAGGAGCTGACCGCGCTGATGGGCGGGATGGAGAGCCGCCTCAACATCAGTCCGAACCCGCCGACCGTCATCATGCTCGTCGGCCTCCAAGGCTCGGGTAAGACGACCTCGGCGGGCAAGCTCGCCCTCATGCTGAAGAAGCAGGGCAAGCGCCCGCTCCTCGTGGCGGACGATATCTATCGTCCCGCTGCAATCAAGCAGCTCGAAGTGATCGGCGAAAAGCTCGAAGTGCCCGTGTTCTCACAGGGGCAGGAGGATGCCGTCGCCATTGCACGCGCCGCAATCGGTCATTCGGCATCGCACGCGAACGATGTCGTCATCATCGACACGGCGGGACGCCTGCAGATCGATGAGACACTGATGCAGGAGCTGCGCGATATCAAGGCGGCGGTGAAGCCGCACGAGATCCTGCTCGTCGTCGACGCGATGACGGGTCAGGAGGCAGTCAACGTCGCGCAGTCCTTCGACGAATCGCTCGGGCTCGACGGCGTCATCATGACGAAGCTCGACGGCGATGCGCGCGGCGGTGCGGCACTCTCGATCAAGGCGGTCACGGGCTGCCCCGTGAAGTTCGTCGGTATGGGCGAGAAGCTCGAACCGCTCGAGGTGTTCCACCCCGACCGCATGGCATCGCGCATCCTCGGCATGGGCGACGTGCTCTCCCTCGTGGAGAAGGCGCAGGAGAATTTCGATCTCGAGAACGCGAAGAAGATGGAGGCGAAGCTTCGCCGCAACGACTTCACGCTCGACGATTTTCTCGATCAGCTGCAGCAGGTGAAAAAGCTCGGCTCGCTGAACAGCATCCTCGGCATGATCCCGGGAATGGGCGGTCTCAAGAAGAAGCTCGGCGATCAGGAATTTGACCTCGACGGCAAGGAGATGCGCCAACTAGAGGCAATCATTCGCGCGATGACGCCGAAGGAGCGCGCGGACATCACCATCATCAACGGCAGCCGCCGCAAGCGCATCGCCGCGGGCAGCGGAACGCGCGTGCAGGACGTGAACAAGCTCCTCAAGCAGTTCGGCGAGATGCGCAAGATGATGAAGAAGATGAAAAAGATGAAGGGCAAGGGAGGAATGCCCTCCATGCCGTCGCTTGGCGGCATGGGGCTTCCGAAGATGCCATTCTTCAAGTAATATGCAGCAACGAAAGGTGGTGAAAATATGGCAGTCAAGATTCGTTTGAACCGCATGGGTGCGAAGAAGAACCCCTTCTACCGCATCGTGGTCGCCGACTCGCGCGCACCGCGTGACGGTCGATTCATCGAGATCCTTGGAAACTACGATCCGTCGAAGCAGCCCGCTGTCGTCAGCATTGACGAGGACAAGGCAATCGACTGGATGAAGAAGGGCGCACAGCCGACCGACACGGTCAGGAACATCCTGAGCAAGAACGGCACGATGGCAAAATTTGCCGAGGCAAAGCGTCAGAAGGACTGAAATACAGCGCTTCCGGGAGGGATCTCTACTGATGAGAGCTCTCCCGTTGGGAGCGTCTGTGTGCGATGAGGAGAGACGAACGGCGTGAAAGAGATAGTCGAGGTTATCGCAAAATCCTTGGTCGACCATCCGGAAGCTGTTGTCGTTGACGAAACGCAGGATGATCAGGAGATCATATTGAGACTTCGCGTGGCGGAGGATGACATGGGCAAGGTCATCGGCAAACAAGGGCGCATTGCAAAAGCACTGCGCAGTGTTGTCAAGGCCGCTGCAACGAAGGAGAATAAGAGGGCGACGGTCGAGATCGGCTGAGCCCGTTGAGGGAGGCTTTCGCCAGTCCCTCGAAACGGCGCGCGTCTCAGACGGTCGCCGTTTTTGTTAGGAATCGCAATGTAGCAGCGATTCCTTTTCATAAGGAGAGATCAGAGTGGATTCTATTTCAATCAAGGTGCCCGTCACCGTCAAGGCAAAGCTGACGGAGAAGCTGCGCGCGAAGATGCTCAAGGAGATGGAGGAAGGCCTCAGCCGCGCGGAGCTCGAGGTGCAGCAGCTCGGCATTCAGGAGAAGCGCGTCATGCAGGAGGCGGAGCAGGGCGAGCTGACGCCGCAGGCGATCCAGCACATCAACACGATCCGTCAGGAGCGTCAGCGCCGCCTGGACTACATCGAGGAGACGCGCGCACATCAGGAGGAGCTGCAGAAATTCGTCGAGGGCGCGGAGATCGTGCAGGGTACGCTCGAGCGTCAGGTAGAGGCAAAGGTCGGCGACGATATGCGCGAGCTCATGAACGTCGAGATTCTGGTGGAAGATGACAAGATTATCGCCATCCGTTCCTGACGGGCGCATTGTAATCGGGCGCGTCGGTGCGGCGCACGGGATTCAGGGGGATCTGCGTATCATCCCGCTGACGGACTTTCCCGAGCGCTTTGCCGCGCTGCGTGAGATCATGGTGGGCGATGAGCTACTCCATGTTGAGCGCGTGAAACCGCAGGGGAAGAACGTCCTCATGCGCTTCCGTGAGTACGCTGTCCGCGAGGAGGCGCAGAAACTTACGGGGCGGCTGCTCACGGTCGCGCGCGCGGATGCTTCGCCGCTCGATGAGGGCGAATACTACGTCTTTGACATCGTGGGTCTCACGGTCTACGATGAGGCGAATCACGAGCTCGGCACGGTCGAGAACGTCATTCGCACGGGCAGCAACGATGTCTATGCCGTGCGTGCGGAGGACGGGCGCGAGATTCTCGTGCCCGCGCTGCGCACGGCGGTACTGGCGATCGATGTGGCGGGCGGACGCATGACGGTGCGGCTGCCGGAGTAAACAAATGAAGGCGGACGGAGAGAACTGCTCTCCCTCCGCTTTTTTGCGCGCCTTTTCATCGGACTGCCTTTGCGGAAATCAATCTCTCGTGTTATAATGTATCAAAAAGTTTTGGTTCTTTTACTAAAGGGGACAAATTATGCTCACCTGCATCACGCACTCGCCCGAGGAGACGGCTCATCTAGCGAGTACCATCGGTAAAATCATCCACGAGGGCACGGTCATCTGCCTCGATGGAGAGCTTGGGGTGGGCAAGACCCTCTTTGTGCGGGCGCTCGCGCGTACGCTCGGTGTGGAGAGCGATGTGACGAGCCCGACGTTCAACCTCATGAACATCTACGAGGCGGCGTGTCCCATCGTGCATTTTGACCTCTATCGCATCGAGTCCGAGGAGGAGCTTGAGGACATCGGCTTCTATGAGTATGTGGACGCGACCGAGGGCATTGTGCTGATCGAGTGGGCGGAGAAATTCCCCGAGGCGCTGCCCGAGGATCGCCTCGAGGTGCGTATTGATGCACTTGATGGAGAGGAGCGGCAGTTCATCTTTGCCGCAGAGGGGGAGAAGAGCACGGCGCTTTTGGAGGAGTTGAACGAGATTGTCGATCCTGAGCATTGATACCTCCTCGCAGGTCTCGAGTGTCGCTGTCCTCTCAGCGGAGCGCGTCGCGGCAGAACTGAGTATGCAGGGCGCGCTGACCCACTCCGAGACGCTCATGCCGCACATCGGGACGGCGCTCGAGATGGCGCGCGTGAAAAAAAATGAGCTTGAGGGCGTTGCCGTCAGCATCGGGCCCGGTTCGTTCACGGGGCTGCGCATCGGACTGGCGGCGGCAAAGATGATGGCGTATGCTCTGCACATTCCCCTGATTGCTGTACCGACACTCGAGGCGCTTGCCCATCACACGATCTGTGAGGGCGTGCGCCTCGTTCCCATGATGGACGCGCAGAAAGGCAATGTCTATGCGCAGGAATTTGCGTGGGAGGCAGGAGCAGCGGGTCTGACGCTGCGTGAGGCGCATCCGCTCGTGATCCTGCCGCTCTCGGAGGTGCTCGCGGGACTTGCGGAATCACCGCAGCCCGTCCTCCTCCTCGGGGATGCCCTGCAGAAGAAAACATCGACCCCGCTGCCGAGCGGTGTGCACCTTGCGCCGATTCACGCGCGTATGCCGCGCGCGGCGTGCGTAGGCCTTGCGTCGCTCACACGTCTTGCTCGCGGAGCGGTGGATGATCCTGTCACCATCGCGCCGCTCTACTTGCGCCGCAGCGAGGCAGAGGTGTTGTGGGAGAAGCATCATGGTGCGGAGGGCGTGCAGTGATTTCGTTTCGTCCGCTGCGCGCCGAGGATGCGGAGGGCGTGGCACGCGTCGAGCGTGAGAGCTTCCCGACGCCGTGGTCGCGCGAGGATTTCTGGCGCGAGGCGTCGAACGACTTTGCGTGCTATATCGTCGCACTTGAGGATGAGGAGATCGTCGGCTTCGGCGGCTGCTGGATCTCGTTCGAAGAGGCGCAGGTGACGAATATTGCGCTTGCTTCCTCGCATCGTGGGCGCGGTCTGGGCAAGCCTCTCATGACGCGGCTCATGTGCGCGGCGGCAGAGCGCGGCGCGGAACGCATGACGCTCGAGGTGCGCCCGTCGAATGCGCCCGCGATCCGTCTCTATGAGGGACTGGGGTTTGCGGCGATCGGCGTGCGCAGGAAATACTATCAGGATAATGGGGAAGATGCCATTCTGATGTGGCATACGAAGCTAAAGGAATTTGTGGATGAAAGATGTTCAGCAGAAACTGACGCTCGGGATTGAGACGAGCTGTGATGAGACCTCCGCCGCCATCCTGCGTGGCACGCGCGAATTGCTCTCCTGCGTCATTGCAACGCAGATTCCGATTCATCAGAAATACGGAGGCGTTGTGCCCGAGATCGCCTCGCGCAACCACATCCTGAGCATCCTGCCCGTCGTGGAGCAGGCGCTTGATGAAGCGGGGACGGCGCTCTCGGAGATCGATCAGGTTGCCGTCACCTACGGACCGGGTCTCGTCGGTGCGCTCCTCGTCGGTGTGTCGGCGGCAAAGTCGCTTGCCTTTTCCCTCGATGTGCCCCTCATCGGCGTCAACCATCTCGAGGGGCATATCTTTGCGAACTTTCTCGCACATGCGGAACTCACGCCACCCTTTATGGCGCTCGTTGTTTCGGGCGGGCATACGGCGCTCGTGGATGTCGCGGACTACGAGACGTTCCGCCTGATGGGCAGAACGCGCGACGATGCGGCGGGTGAGGCGTTCGACAAGGTGGCGCGTGTCATGGGACTGCCGTACCCCGGCGGCCCCGAGATCGACAGGCTTGCGCGTGAGGGGAACCCCGTCGCGATCGATTTCCCGCGTGCGCTCGCGCAGGAGGGAAACTATGAATTCAGCTTCAGTGGGCTGAAATCCGCTGTGCTGAACTATATCAACAGTGAGAAGATGAAGGGGCATGCGCTGAACAAGGCGGATATTGCCGCCTCGTTCCAGTCCGCCGTGGTGGAGGTGCTCGTACACAAGGCATTCGAGGCGATCCGCGAGGCGGGACGCGATACGCTCGTGCTCGCGGGCGGTGTTGCAGCGAACAAGTCGCTCGAGCGCCGTCTGCGCGAGACGGCAGAGGCAGAGGGCATCCGCTATCTTTATCCGCCGCCGCGTCTCTGCACGGACAACGCCGCGATGATCGCGTGCCGCGGCGCATATGCTGCGGCGGCGAGCAAGTACAGCGATCTCTATCTGAACGCCGTGCCGGGGTTGGATTTTGCATAAATGTTGGAGCTGACGTGAGCGCGTTGGCTCTTTTTCTTTGTCCATAAGCCTTCATGACAAAGAGCAAGGTCTTTTCATTGCATAGATGAATCGCATTCGTTATAATGAATCCATCGGTGGTCGAAAGGGGGCGGGGACATGGAGCTGTCGGAACGCGCACGGTCGATTCTCGCCATCCTTGGCGCAGGTACAAACTATGTGCCCGCAGAGAAGATCGCCGCCGAAATCGGCGTCAGTGCACGCACGGTGACGCGCGAGATGCACGGCATCGAGATGTCGCTCATGCCCTACGGCATCACGCTTCTGCGCCGCACGGGCGCGGGCTTTATGCTCGCGGGCGATGCGGAGGATCTGAGGGCACTGCGCCATCGTCTTGCCGCTGCTGCAGATGCGCAGCGCGAGCTTTCGCCCGCACAGCGCCGCTCGGTGCTGACGACACGCCTTCTCATGGCAGATGAGCCGCTGAAGCTGTTCACACTCGCGCGGCTGCTGAATGTGACGGACAGCACGGTCAGTCACGATCTTGACCGTCTCCAGCCGTGGCTTGCCGCGCAGGAGATCGCGCTTGTGCGCCGTCCCGGACTCGGCATTTACGTCGAGGGAACGGAGCGCGCAATCCGCAGTGCACTCGTTCGCAACATCCACGATCATGCGGACGAGGCGGAGCTGCTTGCCCTTATCGGGGACGATGAGGATAGGCAGGGGGCGGCGCGTGCGGCAGAGTGTGCTCTGCTCGGACTCGTCGACGCGGCGTATGTGCGGCGCATCGACGCCGTTGTTGCAGAGGAGACAGCAGAGCGCGGCATTCCTGACACGGCACGCGTCGGCCTCGTCGTCCATCTCGCGCTCGCCGTGCGGCGGATGCAGCAGAGCGACGCGATTGCAATGGATGCAGGGACGCTTGCCGAGCTGCGGCGGACAGAGGATTTCAATGCGGGGCAGCGGATTGCACAGCGGCTGGGGGAGGCATTCTCTCTCACCGTGCCCGAGGCGGAGATCGGCTATATCACAATGCACCTCCTCGGCGCGCGCTCTGCAGCACTTCCCACGGGGGCGGGGCGGGTGGACAACTTTCGCCTCGTGCAGATTGCTCAGTCGATCATGCGCCTTGCGGGGGAGAAGAGTGGCGCGCCGCTCCTGCGCAGCCGTACGCTGCTCACGGGGCTTGTGAATCATCTCGCGCCCGCCCTGCACCGCCTGAAGCTCGGCATGGACATCCGCAATCCTCTGCTTGCGCAGATGGAGGAGGAGCATCCGGAGCTGATGTCGCTTGCGCGCCATGCAGTGCGCGCGATGGAGGAGGAGGCAGGAGCACCGCTCCCCGCCGATGAGATTGCCTACATCGCAATGCACCTTGGCGCGGCGCTGACGGAGGCGGGTGGAGATCGTCCGACCGTGCGCGTACTCGTTGCGTGCCCAACGGGGCTTGGCACGAGCCGTCTGCTCGCAAGCCGCATTCGGCGCGCGTACGAGCGCATTCGCGTGGTGGGGGAGCTCTCCTCCCTCGCGCTCACAGAGCAGGAGGTCACGCGGCGCGGCGCAGATTTCGTTGTATCGACTGTGCCGCTTCCGCCGCTCCCCGTTCCCGTCATCGTTGCCAGCGCGTTTCTGACCGCGTCTGATCGGGCGCAGATCGATGCCGTGCTTGCCGTCTGTGCGCCGCACAGCGAGGCAGAGGTGCAGGAGAAGCCGCCCTTTGCGGAGGCGATGGCAGAGATTCACCGTCTGAGCGGCGCGATTCACGCGCTCCTCACAGGCGTTCGTCTGCGTGAGAATGTGCAGGTGCAGTCCATCGAGGCTCTGGCAGAGACGGGGGCACATCTCCTCATCAGCGTGGAGGCAGCCGAGGAATTTGCGGCGGCACTGCTGCGGCGTGAGCAGATTGCTCCGACATGGGTTGCGCCGCAGATGATCCTGCTCCACGCGCAGACGGAGGCAACGGATGTGCCGCGCTTCGGCGTTCTGCGTCTTGCGCAGCCGCTTCCCTATGGGGATAGGGATGTGTGTACGGCGCTCGTTATGTGTGCCGCAGTCGAGGGCGGCGCTGTCGAAAAGCACGTCCTCGGACAGATTGCGGCGCAGATCGGGGAACGCCCCGCATTTGCGGATATTCTCGCGCATGGGGATGCGGAGGAGATTCGCCGCGCACTAGAATACGTTTTTGAAGAGCATTTCCGCGAAGTGTTGGAACGGCTCTTATAAATAAAGTTATATTCAATTTTTTTAGGGGGGATTATGATGAGTCAACAAGGTGGAGGGGCACAGGAGACCATGCAGAAATTTGGTCGTTTCCTGTCCGGAATGGTTATGCCGAACATTGGCGCATTTATCGCATGGGGCTTTCTGACCGCGCTGTTCATCCCGACGGGGTGGATGCCGAACGAATACCTCGCACAGGTCGGCGGTCCCATGAGCAAGTGGCTGATTCCTCTGCTCATCGGCTACAGCGGCGGCGCGGCGATCTATGGACATCGTGGCGGCGTCATAGCAGCGATTGCAACGTCGGGCATCATCGCGGGCTCGGAGATTCCGATGTTCCTCGGCGCGATGATTATGGGACCTCTGGGCGGCTGGATCATCAAGAAATTCGATGATGCAATCCGCGACAGCATCCCGGGCGGCTTCGAAATGCTCGTCAACAACTTCTCCGTTGGCATCCTCGGCGGCATCCTTGCGATGATCGCCTTTGCCATCGTCGGCCCCGTCGTCAGCGGCGCGAACGAAATCCTGCGTAGCGGCGTTGAGGCAATCGTCGCGCTCGGACTCCTGCCGCTCGCATCCATCATCATCGAGCCGGCAAAGGTGCTCTTCCTCAACAACGCGCTCAATCACGGCGTGCTCAGCCCACTCGGCATTCAGCAGGCGCAGGAATACGGCAAGTCCATGTTCTTCCTGCTCGAGGCGAACCCGGGCCCTGGTTTTGGTATCCTGCTCGCCTACTGGCTCTTCGGCAAGGGCATGGCGAAGTCGTCCTCGCCGGGCGCCATGATCATCCACGTTCTCGGTGGTATTCACGAAATCTATTTCCCGTACATCCTCATGAAGCCCGTGCTCATCATCGCTGCGATTGCGGGCGGCATGTCCGGCGTCTTCACGCTCGGCCTCCTCGGCGGCGGTCTGATTGCACCGTCCTCGCCGGGCTCGATCTTTGCGATCATTGCCATGACCCCGAGCGGCTCGGCGCTCTTTGCAAACCTCTCGGCGTTCGCCGTTGCGACGGCGGTTTCCTGTGCAGTCGCCTCCGTCTTCATCAAGATGTCGAAGGATGTCGAGGATGAGTCTCTCGAGTCCGCACGCGAGAGCATGAGCGACATGAAGAATCGTGGCAAGGATCTCCCCGCAGAGAAGAAGGTTGCGGGCAAGGATCTGAAGGTCATCGTCTACGCCTGCGACGCAGGCATGGGCTCCTCCGCGCTCGGTGCTGCGGCACTCCGCAAAAAGCTCAAGAAGGACGGCTACACGGACATCTCTGTCACGAACTGCGCCATCGGCGCAATTCCCGCTGAGGCACAGCTCGTCATCTCGCATGAAAAGCTCGCAGAGCGCGCGCTTGCGGACTCACCGCAGGCAGAGCACATCTGGGTGCGCGATTTTACGCAGAACAATGTCTATGAGATCGTCACCACGCGCCTCAAGGAAGCGGCTGTGGAGGCAGGTGCGCCCGCATCGGATGCAGAGGCGGAGGCGCCTGAGACGGTCGGTGCCGGCGTCCTACTGAAGGAAAACGTCAAGGTCGGACTCGCCACGGTCAGCCGCGAGGAGGCGATCACGGCGGCAGGCAAGATGCTCGTCGCGAGCGGCTACGTCGATGAGGGCTATGTGCAGGGCATGCTCAACCGCGAGCAGGATCTCTCCACCTACATCGGCAAGGGCATTGCCATCCCGCACGGTGAGAACGCCGTCAAGGACACGATCAAGAAGACGGGCATTGTTGTCTGCCAGTACCCCGAGGGCGTGAAGTTCGGCGATGAGACGGCACATCTCATCATCGGCATCGCGGGTGTCGGCAACGATCACCTCGCCATCCTCGCGAACATTGCGACCATGGTCGGCGACTACACGGACGAGCAGCTCGAAGAACTGTTCAAGACGAAGAGCGCCGATGAACTCTATGAAGTCTTCACGAAGGCGGATTGAAAGGAACTTGTCATGAAACAGGCAATTCATTTCGGCGGCGGCAATATCGGACGCGGCTTCATCGGCGAGCTGCTTGTGCGCTCGGGCTATGAAGTCACCTTCGTCGACGTTGCAGAGGCGCTTGTCAATGAGATCAATGCGCGCCGCGCCTACGACATCGAGGTCGTGGGCAACGAGCCGAAGACCATCCATGTGGAGCACGTCAAGGCGATCAACAGCAACACGAATCTCGAGGAACTGCTGGACGCGTTCGTCACGGCGGACATTGTGACCACCGCCATCGGCCCGAACATCCTCAAGTTCATTGCGCCGAACATCGCGAAGGGGCTCGCGCGCCGCGTCGAGAAGAACGAGGCGCCGCTGAATATCATCGCGTGTGAGAACATGGTCGGCGGCTCGACCGTCCTCAAGAACTTTGTCTACGAGGATCTCGCGGACAATGTGAAGGCAAAGGTTGACCGCTGCATCGGTTTCCCCGACGCTGCCGTTGACCGCATCGTGCCGATTCAGCACAACGACGATCCCCTGCTCGTCAAGGTCGAGCCGTTCTGCGAATGGGACGTCGACCGCAAGGGCGTCGTCGGCGCGGAGCCGCAGATCGAGGGTCTGACGTGGGTGGACAACCTCGAAGCCTACATCGAGCGCAAGCTCTTCTCCGTCAACACGGGGCATGCCTCCATCGCCTACATGGCGTATCTGAAGGGCATTGAGGACATTGCCGCTGCGATGCAGGACGAGGAGATTGTCTCCTTCGTCCGCCGTGTCTGGGCGGAGACGAGCGAACTGCTCATCGAGAAATACGGCTTTGACCGCGAAAAGCACGCGGCATACATCCGCACGGCGGAGGAGCGGTTCAAGAATCCGCACCTCTCCGATGCCGTGACGCGCGTTGCGCGTGGGCCGAAGCGCAAGCTCGGCGCAAAGGATCGCCTCGTCTCTCCTGCATCGCAGCTCATCGAGCGCGGCAAAAAGCCCGAGGCGCTGGCAACGGTCATTGCTGCTGCCCTCCGCTTCGACTACGCCGACGATCCCGAGGCGGTCGAGGTGCAGAACTACGTGAAGGAACATGGGCTTGAGAAAGCAATTACGCACTTCACGGAGATTCCTGCGGGTACGGAGCTCTTCGATCTGATTCTCGCGAAGAATGCAGAACTGAAAAACTAAATAGAACAGCATTTCAAAGGAATGGCGGTACATTGTGTGCCGTCATTCTTTTTATGATATAATCAGATGAAGGACTTCCATATGTTTTCTCGACAGACAGAGGGGGATTTATATGAACTACCGTAAACTTGGAGACCTCACAGTTTCGTCCATTGGGCTCGGGTGCATGGGCATGAGTCACGCATACGGCACTCCGGGGGATAAGGTGGAGATGCGGGAGCTGATTGCCGCGGCAGTGGATATGGGCATCACGCATTTCGACACGGCGGAGGTGTATGGCACGCCCGACGATCCGCATGACAACGAGAAGCTCGTCGGTGCGGCTCTCGCGCCGTATCGGAACAAGGTCGTCCTTGCAACAAAATTCGGCATTCACTTCGACATGAGCCTCTTGAAGCGGGGGAAGAGCCCCATTGTCTGCGATGCGCGCCCCGAGAAGATCCGCCGCTCAGTGGACGCATCTCTCCAACGGCTTGGGACGGACCATATCGACCTCTACTATCAGCATCGCGTCGATCCGAAGATCCCCGCCGAGGAGGTCGCGGGCGTGATGAGCGAACTCATTGCAGAGGGGAAGATTCGCCACTGGGGCATCTCCGAGGCGACGGAGGAGGACATTCGCCGTGCACACGCCGTCTGTCCGCTCACGGCAGTGCAGAACCGCTACTCCATGATGGCGCGTGCATATGAATCGCTCTTTCCTGTGCTTGAGGAACGGAACATTGGCTTTGTCGCGTTCTCTCCGTTTGCGAACGGCGTACTTACGGGTGCATATGACAAAAACTCTGTGTTTGCGGCTGGAGATATGCGTGCACGGATGCCCCAGTTCAGTGCGGCGGCAATGGAGGAAAACGGTCAGCTGCTCGCACTTCTCCAAGACATCGCAGAGGAGAGGGGGGCGACCTGCGGGCAGATTGCGCTCGCGTGGATGCTCTGCAAGAAGCCGTACATCGTGCCGATTCCGGGGACACGCAAACGCGCTCGCCTCATAGAGAATGCGGGGGCTGCGGACATCGCACTCACGTCTGAGGAAGTTGCTGCGATTGATGCACGTTTGGAGACGATTCAAATGTCGGCTGTTTTTGGTGTCATACAAAACTAACTGTGACAAACATCACTGATCGGTGATAAATTTTATATATGCTGAAAAAATAATGAAGAAGCGATCGGAATTTCACAATGAAGTTCCGATCGCTTCTTACATGCCTAATTATCAGTCGACATGAACAATATTCAACTTTGAAATAGCTTACAGCTATAGAAAAGACTAATATAAAATATGTATTTCATTTTTCTTTTATACCCGTGGTAAAATAAACAAAAGTTATGGAAGGGATAGCTCATGGTTGAAATTCGTTTGAACGATGTCAGTCAAATGTTTGAAGGGCGTGAAGTCCTGCATCAACTGACGCAATCCTTTCATGGCGGCAGTGTGACTGCCATCGCAGGGGCGAACGGGAGCGGAAAGTCGACGCTTCTGCGTCTCGCGGCACGGCTCATGCTCCCGACATCCGGGACAGTTGAGACCTTTTTGGACGGCATATCGATCCATGGCGCGGACTATCGCAGACTGCTCGCGATGGCGACACCGGAGATGGAGCTCTATACGCGCCTCACAGTACGTGAGAATCTCGCATTCCTACTCTCCGCACGCGGAATTTTGTATGAGGAAGCGTATTTGCAGGAACTGCTCGCGCGTGTTGGACTGCCCGCAGAGGTTCTGACGCGCATGACGGGGCAGCTCTCGACAGGGATGCGCCAGCGTGTACGGCTCGCCGTCGTTCTCGGTGTGGATGCCGAGGTGTGGCTGCTCGATGAACCGGGCCTTGCCCTCGACGAACATGGACGTGCGTTGCTCCTCAATGAAACGCGCGCAGCGGCAAAGAGGGGGCGGCTCATCCTATGGGCGACGAATGAACTGGAGGAAAGGAAGGCGGCGGATGCGTGTTTCGATCTTACGAGCGACACTCAACGTCGCCCGTAAAGAACTCCTCGACGGTATCCGTCTCCGCGCCGGCTATGTGACGATGGGGATGTTCGCCCTGACGGTGATTGCCTTTCTGAGTATGTCGCTCGCGTGGGGGACGATGGATGTTCGTCTCGCATCGGCACTCCTCTGGATCGTAATTTTCTTTGCGGCGACGCTGCAGGGAGAGCGGCTCTTTGCGGAGGAAGCTGCGGCGGGAACGCTGCCCTTTCTGTGGATCTACGTTCCGGCACAGGCGGTGCTCTTCGGCAAGATGGCGGCGCATTTCATTACGCTTGTTGTGCTTTCCACATTCGTTCTTCCGCTTGTTATCATTCTGATGGATGCACCGCTTGTCCTCAATGCCTGCTTCGTCGGCACCTTGTTTTTAGGACTCTGGGGCATGGCGGCGGCGGATACGCTGCTCGCGGCGGTCGCAGCAAATGCGAGTGTACGCGGGGGCCTTGTTCCTGTCCTGCTGCTCCCGTCCATGCTTCCGATTCTCCTGCCCGCGATCTCTCTGTCGGCGGGGGGGGGAGAGCCGGCGCTCCTTGGCGGTATGCTGATCTATGATATGGCGCTCACGGTGGGCGCGTCGATGTTGTTTGATTCTCTCTGGATTGAGAGTTAGAGATGGGGGTTTCATGCTTGCCGGGGTGATTGCCGCTCTGACATTGGCTGTGCTCTACGCCGTGTTCTTTGTCGTCCCTCCTGCTGAGGGGCTGGGAGACTACGTTCGCATTGCATTCTTCCACATCCCATGTGCGTGGGTTTCGGTCATTGCGTTCTTCTGCGCCGCCTACTGGGGCGCACGCTATTTGAAAACACGCAATCTTCGTTATGATACAAAAAGTGCACGATCTGCTGTGCTCGGATTGGTTTTCACGCTTCTCGCTACGGGGAGTGGGGCGATTTTCTCGAAGCTTACATGGGGTGCGTATTGGAACTGGGATCCACGGCAGACGACGATCTTTGTTCTGCTCCTCATCTACGGAGCATATGTTACACTTCGTATGACGATGCGGGATGAGCGTGCACGCGCCTCGTCGTCGGCGGTCTACGCACTCTTTTCCTTTATCGCGGTTCCGTTCCTCGTCTTTATCCTGCCGCGCATGTTTTTCTCGCTGCATCCGTCGCCCGTGCTCAACGGGGCGGGGCGGCTCGATATGGATGCGGTGATGCTCGGAACGCTCATATTATCGCTTATCGATGTGACACTTATGTATGTTTGGCTGATGAAACGGGGGGATCGTCATGCGTAAATACTTCTTCGTTGTACTGATTCTTGGATTTATCGGATATGCGGGGTACTTCTTTGCGGACTCCGTGACCCCCTACGTCAGTGTTGCAGAGGCGCGTGCCTCCGAGCGGAATGTGCAGGTCAAGGGGCTGCCCGACGACACTGTCGAGCCGCACATGGAGAACAATATGTTCGTGTTCTCCATCTCCGATGAGGAGACGGGCGAGACAATGCTCGTCCGATACAAGGGTGTAAAGCCCGATAACTTTGATGAAGCGTACCACGTTGTCGCGATTGGGAAATATACGGGCGATGCGTTCGCAGCGGACAAGCTGCTCATCAAATGCCCGTCGAAATATGAGGCGGAAAAAGGAAAGGTTCAGGTATGATCGGAACGTTATTCTTGGGTGCGGTTCTGTTCTTTGCCCTTGCTGCAGTGTTCTGTGAGACGCAGGGAAAAACAACCGAAGGACGGATCTGTGCGGCCCTAGCGGGGCTTGCATCGCTCGGTGCAGCGGCGTTCCTCTTCGTCATTATTCTGAAGGATGATTTCAGCTACACCTACGTTATCAGTTACTCCTCCATCAGTCTGCCGCTGCTCTATAAGCTCTCCGCATTCTGGGCGGGACAGCAGGGCTCATTTCTCCTCTGGCTCGTGATTCACGCCGTTGTCGGTGTTCTGATTGCACGCGAGGGTCGGATGACAGCGACGGGGCGCACGATCTACCACGCACTCACCGCTATGCTCGTCCTCCTCGTCCTCTTTAAGAGCCCCTTTGCTCCCGCAGAGACTGTTGCCATGGACGGGCACGGGATGAATCCGCTGCTGCAGGATCCGTGGATGGCCGTGCATCCGCCGATCATCTTTGTGGGCTATGCGCTGCTTGCAGTTCCGTTCGTCTACTCTCTTGAGAGCATGATAAAGGCACCGATGGACGGCAGTTTCCTCGCTCCGATGCGTCGCTGGACGCTCATCGCGTGGGCATTCCTCGGTGCAGGCATCTTCATCGGAGGTTACTGGGCGTACAAGGTGCTCGGGTGGGGCGGCTACTGGGGCTGGGATCCCGTGGAGAACTCCTCGCTTGTCCCGTGGCTGCTCGCCTGTGTTCTGCTTCATCTGATCTCTGTTGCGCGTGGGCGGCGCGGGGCGTTTTACCTCGTTCATCTTGCGGCAACCTTCTCCTACGCATTCGTCCTTTACGGGACATTCCTCACGCGCAGCGGTATTCTCGGTGATTTCTCCGTGCACTCCTTTGCGGGCTCGGACATCGGCCTCTACATCGCCCTTGCCAATGCGGCTGTCCTGCTCTTCGGGCTCGGCGTTCTGATCGTTCGGATTGAACGTCTGCCGAAGGGGGCGGTCTACGAGCAGCACCGCAGCCGAGACTTCCTCGTGCTGCTCGGGATGCTTCTCATCGTATTCATCGTCGCTATCGTATTCTTCGGAATGTCCATGCCGCTCATCTCCGGGCTGCTCGGAGAGAGTGCGGCGGTCGATACGAGTTACTATGTGCGTACCTCGCTGCCGATTGCGGTGCCGCTGGCGCTTCTCATGGCACTCGGCGTACTTCTGCCCTACGGCAGTGGACGCGTCGCACGGCCTGTGTGGATCTTCGTGATCTCCGTGGGCGGCGGCGTTCTCGCGGGGCTGGTCGGAGTCACGGATATTCCGTCGGTTCTGCTCTCCACCTTTGCCCTCCTTGCCGCACTTGCTGCCATTGAGGCATTTCGCCGTCAACGCATTGGTCTGGGCGGGATGGTTGCCCACGTTGGCACGGGACTTGCGCTGCTCGCCTTTATTCTCTCGGGGTCGGGCAGTCAGACAACGACGGTCACACTCATCCCTGACGAGCCGCAGGAGGTCTATGGACACACGATCATCTATCGTGGACAGTCCTTTGCCGAGAGTGGCAGTGAGAAGTCCTACCGCTATGAGGTGGACGGAAGTCTGTGCGAGGCAGTGACAAAGCTGCGTGCAAACGGTGAGGATGCGGCACGTGAGCCTGCAATTGCAAGAAGCCTTGCGGGCGATCTCTATATCGCACCGTCGCCGACTTCGGCGGAGCGTGACGAGCTGATTCTTCATCGCGGCAAGACCGTTATGGGGATCAACGACTATGCTTACCGCTACGAATCCATCGCATTTGAGCCGCAGGGCGGCGGCAAGACCCTCGTCACGGCGCAGATTGCGCTGACGGACGGCGAGGAAGTCGATGATGCCGCACCCACGATCCTTGCGACGGAGACGGGGGGGACATCCCAGCCGATCGAAGTGATGA
>ERZ773087.334-NODE-334-length-36485-cov-14.770299_pt1 | contig 36485 bp, 27 predicted proteins | sample MGYA00511375_ERZ773087 | MGnify/ENA primary metagenome ERZ773087 (study PRJEB29015, sample SAMEA2737995) | human oral metagenome | biome: human oral; feature: human-associated habitat; material: dental | place: China | collected 2063 ...
CGTTATCAAAAGAAGCAATAGGAAAATTTGGGTATTCTGTAATGAAGAAAAAGAAGAAAGTTAAAGGTGGGAAAAAATGAAAAAAATTCTATTTCTATTATTAATGATATTTTCTTTGGCAGGGTGTAGTGATTTAAGAGAGTGGCATCCAAATGGAATTCTACAAAAAGATGCTGTTATTAAGAAGAAATTAAGTAGTGATACAGATAATATGACTGATAGTAAATATAATTTAGAAGAAAAGGTTGAAAAAAATTTTTAAATAAGAAATAATATTGATATATATAGAAAGTAGAAAGGAGTTGATATTATGACAAATACAAAAAAATATAATGAATTGGTAGAAAAAATAAAAGAATTAGAATATTGGCAAGAAATAGAAAGAAGAAGAACTGATTTAGATGCTGGAAATGGTAAAGTCTTAACATTAGAACAAGCAATAAAATATGCAGAAGAAAAAGCAAAAGCCGAAGGTATAAAACTATGATAATAAGTACAGATGAATATCAAAAAATATACAATGTATAAGAGTGAAAGATAAGGTTATAAATTTATTGAGAGAAGAAAGCTTTATCTTTTTCACTTATCATGCAATCATCATTTCTTAGTGTCTGACACCCAATAGAATTTTCCATATTTCTTATTAGGAATTATTTTTACAAGCCATTTTACATTAGAATATTTTCCTGTGTTATTTAAAATGGCAATACCATCAGCTAAAAGATTATCAGGATTGTCATTTTCATCTAAATCAAAATCAAAAATTGAAATTTCCATATTTTCAGTCAATTCTATTTCATTTCCATTTGAATCTCTGATAATATCAACCTGAGATAGAAAGTATAAATCATCTGCACAAGTTTCATTAAAATCTACCCATATTCTTGGTTTATCTAATAAAGAAATATCACATAAAATTCCTTTTTGTACATATATTGTTTTTCCATTTCTTTCATAAGAAATTATTACTGCCATAATTAAACCTCTACTAAATTTATTTTAATATTTCCTAACATAAGGGAAAATAAGTATTTTATCTTCTTTTTTCCAAGGTTTTTTTAAATTTCTTTGAATTGCTTGATTAATCAAAGAGGGAAGTATATAAGTATAATGTAGTTCTATATTGAAATCATTTGTAATTTTTATATTAACAAAATGTCCCATAAGATAATCTGGCTCAGTTCCCATGTACAAATCAATAGTGATAGAATTTTCTAAAAACTCAAAATTAACAAGTTTAATATAAAAGGAATTTTTAAAATCTTCCTCTGTTATTTTATCAAGAATTTTTTGATTACTAATTTCTAATTCTTTACCTACAATCATTTGATTAATTGAGTTAAAAACATCATCCTCTTCAATAAATTTATCTATTATAGACAATCTATTTTCTTCAAGCCAATTTAATTTCTTTTCAAAATTTTTTTCATAATCTCTATTAATAACACCCCAGAAATGAACTTCTGTTTCTTTATTCCAAATAGAAAGATGCCCCATATATACATTTTCTTCTTCATTAAAAGTAAAGGTATTATCTCTTGTTTTTAACATAATTTTATCTATAACTCCTTAAAATTTATTCATCATAATGCAATCCACATTGAGCTATTTTCAATACATTATTTTCAATCTTATAGACAATCCTATTATAACTGTCAATTCTCCTACTCCAATAACCAGAAAATCCATATTTTAAAGGTTCAGGCTTTCCTATTCCAATATATCCATTTCTTTCAATATCTTTTAAAATTTTTTCTATTCTCTTTAAAAAATTTCTATCTTTTTTTACTTGTTCTAAAAATTCTTCCCAAGCCTCATCTGACCATTCTTTAATCATCTAAAACCTCAGAGATTTCATGGATAGTCCCACCTTTATTTTCTAATTGTTCTATTGATTTTTTTAGTCTTTCCAGATTTTTTTGGCTATAAAATGGATCAGCATCAACTGTGAAAGGAAGTCTTCTTTCCCTAACAAATTTTTTTGCAAAAATTGTAAATGCAGTAGTTACAGTAATACCAATTTCATCGCAAAGAATATCTAGTTCTTCTTTTAAGTTTTTATCAAGTCTAAAATTAATATTAGTTTTTTCTTTTTCAGTAGTTATAGTTTTCATTATAACCTCCTCTTTAATTTTATATTTTATAAATAAATTATATTATTTGTTATAGACGATGTCAATATATTTCATTACAATTATTTTTTATCCATACAATTTCTTTTTTACTTCTATTTGCCATATTCATACATTCTTCAATGCTATCAAATAGATAATCTGCGATGACTTCAAATTTATTATTACAATGAAATAAATAATATTCTTTGTTATCATAAGAGCAGATAGAGAGATAATGGATATATTCTATTTTCCCATTATCATAGTAAACACTTCCATAATTACCTTTTTGAGTATAAAAATGCACAAGAGCATCATCTAAAATATTTGGAAACATTTAATCACCTCTTTTACTTTCAAAAAATTGTATCAAAATTACAGAAATAGTAATTAAAATAGTTATAAAACATAATTTCCCCTTCTACTTCTGATTGTAATTTCTATATTTATTATAATATAATATTTTATATTGAAAAATCAAGAAAAAATAAAAAAATATAAAATTTTCCTTGACTTAGAGCTAACTCCATAGTTTAAAATAAAGATGTTCTAAAAAAGGAGGTTATTATGAGTAAAAAATTAGTTGTATATTTCTCACATAAGGGAGAAAATTATTCAAAAGGAAAAATTATAAATTTAGAAAAAGGTAATACAGAAGTTGTAGTTGAAATGATTTCTAATATAACAGGTGCAGATATATTTGAAATAATAGCTGATAAAAAATATCCTATCAGATATGATGACTGTACTGAAATCGCAAAGAAAGAACTTAGAGAAAACTCAAGACCTAAATTAAAACAAGATATAGATATTAAAGAGTATGACACAATATTTGTAGGTTATCCAAATTGGTGGGGGACTATGCCTATGCCAGTGTGGACATTTCTTGAAGGAAAAGATTTTACTAATAAAAAAATTTTACCATTCTGTACTCATGAAGGAAGTGGCTTAGGTAAAAGTGAAAGTGATATAAAAAAATTGACAGGTGGTGCAGAAGTACTAAAAGGCTTAGCAATAAATGGTTCAGAAGTCAATAATTCAGAAAAACAAATAAAAAAATGGTTGGAGGATAGTCTAAAATGACAATAAAAGAAGTAAGTGAACAATTAGAAATTACACAAGATACACTTAGATATTATGAAAAAGTTGGAATGATACCTCCTGTTACAAGGACAGAAGGAGGAATTAGAGATTATCAAGAAGATGATATTGCTTGGGTAAAACTTGCAACCTGTATGAGAAATGCAGGTTTACCTGTAAAAGTAATGATAGATTACTTAAATCTGTATAAACAAGGAGATTCAACAATTCAAGCAAGATGTAATCTTTTAAAAGAACAAAGAGTAAAATTGTTGGAACAAAGAAAACAAATAGAAGAAACATTAGAAAAGTTAAATTACAAAATTGCAAGATATGAGGTTGCAGTTGAAACAGGAAAATTAACTTGGGATAAAGAATAAATTAGGAGGAAATAATAATGTATTTAGAAAAAATCAATTCACCAGAAGATGTAAAAAAATTAAGTATTGAGGAAATGAAAGTTTTAGCACAAGAAATAAGAGAAGCTATAATAATAAGAGATGCTAAACACGGAGGACATTTTGGACCAAATTTAGGAATAGTTGAAGCAACAATAGCTTTACATTATGTTTTTGAATCACCAAAAGATAAATTTGTATTTGATGTATCTCACCAATCATATCCACATAAAATGTTAACAGGAAGAAGAGAAGCATTTACAGAAGAAGCACATTATGATGATGTAACAGGATATAGTAATCAACATGAAAGTGAACATGACCATTTTATTTTAGGGCATACTTCAACATCAGTGAGTTTAGCAATAGGACTTGCAAAAGCTAGAGATGTAAAAGGTGAAACAGGAAATGTTGTAGCTATCATAGGAGATGGTTCACTAAGTGGAGGAGAAGCACTTGAAGGTTTAGATTTTGCAGGAGAATTAAATAGTAATTTAATCATAATTGTAAATGATAATGATATGTCAATAGCAGAAAATCATGGAGGACTTTATAAAAATCTTAAATTATTGAGAGAGACAGAAGGAAAAGCAGAAACAAATTTATTTAAAGCTATGGGCTTAGATTATATTTTTGTTAAAGATGGAAATAATATTGAAGAATTAATAGAAGCCTTTAAAAAAGTAAAAGATATAGATTATCCCATAGTAATTCATATTTGTACTCAAAAAGGTAAAGGTTATAAACTTGCTGAAATTGACAAAGAGCCTTGGCATTATACTATGCCATTTAATATAGAAAATGGAAAGCCTTTAAATATTGATGATAGTGAAGATTATACAGATGTTACAAAAGAATATTTAATAAAGAAAATGAAAGAAGATAAAACTGTTGTGACAATAACAGCAGGAACACCAGGAAGTTTTTGCTTTTCTAAAAAAGAAAGAGATGAGTTAGGTTCTCAATTTGTAGATGTGGGTATAGCAGAACAAACCGCAGTAGCTATATCTTCAGCTATGGCATCTAAAGGAGCTAAACCAGTTTTCACAGTAGTGAGTTCATTTATCCAAAGAACTTATGATCAATTATCACAAGATTTATGTATAAACAATAATCCTGCAACAATAGTTGTATCTTATGGTGGAGCAATAGGAATGACAGATGTTACTCATCTTGGTTGGTTTGATATTGCTATGATGGGAAATATTCCTAATTTAGTTTACTTAGCTCCAACAACAAAAGAAGAACATCTTGCTATGCTTGAATGGAGTATAGAACAACAAGAACATCCAGTTGCAATTCGTATACCTGGTGGGAAAATGGTGTCAAGTGGAAAGAAAGTTACAAAAGATTTTTCTAAACTAAATACATATGAAGTAAGTCAAAGAGGTAAAAAAGTTGCAATCATAGGTTTAGGAACTTTCTATCAATTAGGAGAAAAAGTTGCAACACTATATGAAGAAAAGACAGGAGTAAAAGCAACAGTTATAAATCCTATGTATATAACAGGTGTAGATGAAAAATTATTAGAAGAATTGAAAAAAGATCATAGTGTAGTTATAACTCTTGAAGATGGAATTTTAAATGGTGGTTTTGGAGAAAAAATTGCAAGATTTTATGGAAATTCTGATATGAAAGTTTTAAATTATGGACTTAAAAAAGAATTTTTAGATAGATATGATATAGGAAAATTATTAAGAGAGAATAGATTAAAGGCTGATTTAATTGTTGAAGATTTGTTGAAATTTTAAGGAGGTTATTATGAAAAAAGGAATATTAATTTTTATTTTAGCTATGTCAGCAAGTGTATTTGGAAAGGAAAACTTAAATAATGTTAAGATTGTAAGTAGCTCAAATGTTGTGACTAGTAATTTTAGTACAACTAATAGCAATTTTGAAAAAGATAGAAAAGATATAATGGACTTATATGAAAAGTTTTTAAAAAATGAAAATAATAAAGAAGAACTGGCAAAAATTACAACAAAAGATTTTTCTTTAAATAAGGTAAATAAAACTTCTCCCAAGAAAAATGAAGAAATATTAAAGAAAATTGAAAAAATAGATACTTATTCAAATTTAGAAGAAAGTAGTAGTTTTTATATAGAAAATGACAAAGCTACTTTGACAGTAAAAAAAGCTAGTACAAGTAAAAAAGAAAAAGTGAATGATATTGAAAGTAAAGAATTAAAGTTGGAGTTTAAAAAAGTTAATAATAAATGGCTTATAGATAAAGCAGAAGAAACTATTTTTTAAATTGAGGTGAGTTAATATGAAAAATATAAAATTATCAAATGGAGTTGAAATGCCAATTTTAGGTTTTGGTGTATACCAAATACCTGATTTAGAAGAATGTGAAAGAGTTGTTTCAGAAGCCATAGAAGTGGGTTATCGTTTGATAGATACAGCACAAATTTATAGAAATGAAGCTGCAGTAGGAAATGCTATTAAAAAAAGTGGAATAGATAGAAAAGAATTTTTCATCACAACAAAAGTTTGGATTACAAATTCAGGTTATGAAAAAGCGAAAGCTTCTATTGAAGAATCTCTTAAAAAATTACAAACAGATTATATAGACTTATTATTAATACATCAACCTTTTGGCGATTACTATGGAACATATAGAGCTATAGAAGAATACTATAAGGCTGGAAAACTTAGAGCAATAGGAGTAAGTAACTTCTATCCTGATAGATTTATAGATATTGCTCATTTTTTTGAAATAAAACCTATGGTAAATCAAGTTGAAACTCATGTATTCAATCAACAAATAATTTCACAAAAAATAATGAAAGAATATGGAACTCAAATAGAATCTTGGGGTCCGTTTGCAGAAGGAAAAAATAATCTTTTTACTAATGAAACATTGGTAGAAGTTGGAAAGAAATATCATAAAACAGCTGCACAAGTAGCTCTAAGATATTTAATTCAAAGAGATGTAGTTGTTATTCCTAAGACAGTAAGAAAAGAAAGAATGATACAAAATTTTGATGTTTTTAATTTTGAATTAAGTGAAGAAGATATGAAAGAAATCTTAAAATTAGATAAAAAGGAAAGTCTTTTCTTATCACATGTTGATCCTGAAACAGTAAAATTATTAGTTAATTATAAAATATAAAAGGAAGAATAACCTAAAATAGTACTTGTTATAGCAGGTACTATTTTATTTTTTTGTAAATTAATTGTATAATAGAAAGAAAAACTAAATGTTAATAGAGGATAAAAATCTATAGTAGTCAGTTAGAAATATTTATTAAAGTTACAGATTTATAAAATTGAAACAAGAGGAGTTTTAGAAGTTATGGAAAAAATCAAAGAAGAAGTTCCAGAGAAATTAAGAATAGCAGTTCTTTTATCATTCATAAGTGGATATATTAATGCCTTTACTTATAATAATGCAGGAGAACTTTTTGCAGGAGCACAAACTGGAAATGTAATTTTTATGGCCTTGCATTTTGCAAAAGGAAATCTTGAAAAAGCAGTTGAATTTCTGATACCTATTGTTTCTTTTATAGTAGGACAAATTTTTATTTATTGTTTTAGAAATTTTTTTCAAAGAAGAGGACACAAAGGATATATACATTCTTCTCTTTTAATGCTTTTTATTATGATAATATTAATTGTACTTTTACCTTTTTTTGATTATCATTTTATTGTTGTAACACTAGCTTTTTTTGCAGCTATCCAATCAGATACCTTTCAAAGATTGAGAGGTTTTTCATATGCTACTATAATGATGACAGGAAATGTTAAAAATGCTCCTCGTTTTTTGATTGAGGGACTTGTTCAAAGAGACAGAGAATTATTAGTAAGAGGTTTTTTACTATTTTTAATAATTTTTAGTTTTATGATAGGAGTAGGAATATCTACGTATTTTACTCAATTTGTTAAAAAGAGTGCATTAGTTCCTCTAATTATTCCACTTTCATATATTAATTATGTGTTATTCAAAGAAGAACATAATGTAATAGATGTTGTAAAATCTAAAATAAGAAAGGTTAAATAAGTTATTGTAGATTTCTTAGATAAAAATTTAAAAAATAAAAAATAGATGACTTGACACTTCCTTTAAAAAAGTTTATAATTTTAGTAAACAATTAAAAGGAGTTGAATTATATGTTAGGAAAAGTAATAACAGAACATGGACAAGTAGTTAATAATCAAGATATAATGGTAGTTCACCTACATTTGAAAGAAGGAGAAACAATCCCACCTCATAATCACCCTGGAAGACAAATATTCTTTACAGTTGTTGAAGGTGAAGTAGAAGTATACTTAAATGAAGAAGAAACTTATCCATTAGTACCTAAAAAAGTTTTAGATTTTGATGGTGAGGCAAGAATATCTGTTAAAGCATTAAAAGAAAGTGATATTTTTGTATATTTAGTTGTAAAAAGATAAAATAAATAAAATTACTAAGACCTCCTAAAATGTTTAAAGAGCCTTTTAAACATCTAGGAGGTCTTTATATATAAGGAACTATTAAGATTTTTTAATTTTTATACTCCTCTTTCAGCCATAATAATTTTTATTTCATTTTCATTAATTCCTACCATAGCTTCACCTAAATCTTCTGAAACTTTGGCAATAATTTCTGGATTATCATAATTTTTAACAGCTTCTACTATAGCCTTAGCTCTTTTTTTAGGATCACCAGATTTAAAAATTCCACTTCCTACAAAAACTCCATCAGCTCCTAATCTTCTCATAAGTGCTGCATCTGCTGGAGTAGCAACTCCACCCGCTGAAAAGTTAGGCACAGGTAATCTACCATTATCATGAACATATTTTACTAAATCATAAGGAACTTGTAATTCTTTTGCCATTACATAAAGTTCATCTTCACGCAATGCTTTAACTAGACTAATTTCCTTCATAATTTGTCTCATATGTGAAACAGCTTGAACAACATCTCCTGTTCCAGCTTCTCCCTTTGTTCTAATCATTTTAGCACCTTCAGATATTCTTCTTAATGCTTCACCTAAATTTCTAGCTCCACAGACAAAAGGAGTAGAGAAATCTCTCTTATTTACATGATGTACTGAATCAGCTGGTGAAAGAACTTCAGATTCATCAATAAAATCAATTCCTATTGCTTGTAATATTTCCGCTTCTACAAAATGCCCTATTCTTACTTTTGCCATTACAGGAATTTTTACTGCTGACATGATTTCTTTTATTAGTTTAGGATCACTCATTCTAGAAACTCCACCTGCTGCTCTAATATCAGCTGGGATTCTTTCTAGTGCCATAACAGCAACTGCTCCTGCTTCTTCTGCAATAATTGCTTGCTCCTTAGATGTAACATCCATAATAACTCCACCATTGAATCTTGTATCCATTTTGTACCTCCTCATGTAATAATTTTTTTATTTGACTTTTTTATAGTATAAACGTATACTGACATTATATAAAGTACCAGAATAAAACTTTTTTATGGAGTCAGATTATGATTATTTTAAATTTAGATAATAAATTAAAAGTTCCTCTATATATACAGATATATAATGAAATAAAAAAATTAATTCAAACTAAAATTTTAAATGCAAACGAAAAGCTACCATCTAAGAAAGACTTCATGGACTATTATAATATTAGTCAAAATACCATTCAAAATGCTCTTTATCTTCTATTGGAAGAAGGATATATTTTTTCAATAGAAAGAAAAGGTTATTTTGTTTCTGATATAGAAAATTTAATTGTACATAATGTTAAAATTGAAAGTAAAATAAAATTTAAGGAAAAAAATAAACTTCACTATGACTTCTCTTATTCAGGAGTTGATAGTAAAAGTTTAGCAAAAACAATTTTTAAAAGAATTACTAAAGATGTTTATGATGAAGAAAATGATGATTTACTTTTTCAAGGTCATATACAAGGTGATTTGTTATTAAGAAAAAGTATTTGTGAATATTTATTACAATCAAGAGGATTTAAGGTAGAAGCTGAGCAGCTTATTATTAGCTCAGGTACTGAATATTTATTTTATATAATTTTTAAACTTTTTAATAACAAAATTTATGGCTTAGAAAATCCTTGTCATAAGATGTTTAAAGAATTATTTTTAACAAATAATGTCAGTTTTAAAGCTATCTCCTTAGATGAAGCTGGAATCATAATTGAAGATTTAAAAAAATATAATGTCAATATAGCTTATGTTACTCCTTCACATCAATTTCCAACTGGAATAATTATGAGTATCAGTAGAAGAACAGAACTTTTAAATTGGGCAAATGAAAATCCTAATCGTTACATAGTTGAAGATGATTATGATAGTGAGTTTAAATACACAGGGCGTCCCATTCCAGCATTAAAAGCAACTGATATTAATGATAAAGTAATTTACTTAGGTAGTTTTTCAAAATCAATTAGTCCAGCAATTCGTGTTAGTTACTTAGTTTTACCAAAAGCACTTTTAAATATTTATCAAAGGAAACTTCCATATTTTATTTGTCCAGTTCCAACTTTAAACCAAAAAATTCTTTATAGATTTATTAAAGATGGACATTTTGTAAAACATATCAATAAAATGAGAACACTTTACAAAAAGAAGAGAGAATTTCTTGTAAATACAATAAAAATGTATTCTTCTAAAATACTTGATAAAGAAATTTATATCCAAGGAGCAGATGCAGGTTTACACTTAGTAATTAAATTAGATAAAAAAATTAATGAAAAGTCATTTTTAAAAGAATGTTTGAAAAACTCTCTACAATTATATAGTTTAGAAGAATATTACTTAGAAAAAATATATAATGAAACTTCATATTTTCTTTTAGGATATGCTAATTTAACAAATGAGGAAATAGAAGGGGGAATATTACTATTGTTAAAAATTTTAAAAGAATATTATATATAAAACTAATTAGGAAATATTTTAGTGTTATTTTATAAAAAATATTTCCTTTTTTATTATAAAAAAATTAATAAAAAAATAAAAATAATAGATACTTTTCTTTTATGTTTATGATATAATATAATGTCAATTTAAAATTTATGGTGATAAAAATGAAAAAGGCAATTTTTTTAGATAGAGATGGAACAATAAATGTTGAAAAAGACTATATTTATAAAAGTGAAGATTTAGTTTTTGAAGAGGGTACAATAGAGGCTTTAAAAACATTTAAAAATTTAGGATATATTTTAATAGTTATAAGTAATCAATCAGGTATAGCTAGAGGCTACTTCACAGAAGAAGATTTAAATATTTTTAACAATAATATGAATGAAATATTAAAGAAAAATGGAGTAGAAATCGCAGAATTTTACTGCTGTCCTCATCACCCAGATGGTATAGGGGAGTATAAAAAAGTTTGTGAATGCAGAAAACCTAACAATAAAATGATAGAAGATGCAATAAAAAAATATAATATAGCTAGAGAAAAATCATATATGATAGGAGATAAAACCTCAGATATAGGGGCTGGGCTTAAATCAAATTTAAAAACAGTTCTTGTAAAGACAGGTTATGGTTTGAAAGATATGGAAAAGATAGATAAAAATGAAACTTTAGTTTGCGAAAATTTAAAAGATTTCTCTGAAATATTAAAAAGAGAAAAATTAAATGATTTGTTATTTGAAGAATTTTCAAAAAAAGTTCAAATAAAGAATGTTGTAATGGATAGTAGAAAAGTTACAGAAGGCTCATTATTCTTTGCAATAAACAATGGAAATTCTTATGTAAAAGATGTTTTAGATAAGGGAGTTAGTCTTGTAATAGCTGATAATACAGATGTAAAAGATGAAAGAATAGTAAAAGTTTCAGATACTATTGCTACTATGCAAGATTTAGCAATAAAATATAGAAAAAAATTAGATATACAAGTTATTGGAATAACAGGAAGCAATGGAAAGACTACAACAAAAGATATAGTTTATTCTTTACTTTCTGCAAAAGCTAAAACTTTAAAAACAGAGGGAAATTACAATAACCATATTGGTTTACCTTATACTTTGTTAAATGTAACAGATGAAGAGAAGTTTGTTGTTTTAGAAATGGGTATGAGTTCTCTTGGAGAGATTAAAAGATTGGGAGAAATTTCAAGTCCTGACTATGCAATAATAACTAATATAGGAGATTCTCATATTGAATTTTTAAAGACAAGAGATAATGTTTTTAAAGCTAAAACAGAACTATTAGAATTTGTTAATAAAGAAAATACTTTTGTCTGTGGAGATGATGAATATTTAGCAAAATTAGATGTCAACAGAATAGGATTCAATGATAACAATACTCACAAAATAGAAAGTTATGAATTTTCGGATAAGGGTAGTAAATTTGTTTTAGATGGAAAAGAATATAAAATGTCTTTATTAGGAAAACATAATATTTCAAATACAGCTATTGCAATAGAACTAGCAAAGAAAATAGGTTTAACTGATGAAGAAATACAAAGTGGTTTAAAAGAAATAAAAATCAGTAATATGAGATTTCAAGAAATAAAAATAGGTGAAGATATCTATATCAATGATGCCTATAATGCAAGTCCAACTTCTATGAAGGCTGCAATAGATACTTTAAATGAAATTTATAATGATAAGTATAAAATAGCTATTTTAGGAGATATGTTGGAATTAGGAGAAAATGAAGTAGATTATCATATAGATGTATTAAATTATCTACTTGATAAAAAAATAAAATTGATATATCTATATGGTGAAAGAATGAAAAAAGCTTATGATATATTTATGAAATCAAAATCAGAAGAATATAGATTTTGGTATTATCCAACAAAAGAAGGTATAGTTGAAAGTTTAAAAAATATTAGAATGGAAAAAGTGATTTTACTCAAAGCATCAAGGGGGACTGCTTTGGAGGATATAATAAAACAGTAAAATAATAAGGGGAAGGGTTAATAATGTTGTATTTTTTAGCAGAGCATTTTGTAAAACTTGAATTTTTAAAGTCAATTTATTTAAGAGCTTTTTTAAGCTTTGTAATTTCTTTCTGTATAGTTTTATTCGCAGGAAGACCGTTTATTAAATACTTAAAAGTAAAAAAATTTGGTGAAGAAATAAGAGATGATGGACCAAGTTCACATTTTTCTAAAAAAGGAACTCCAACAATGGGAGGAGTTTTAATTATAGCTGCTGTACTTTTAACAAGTTTATTTATTAATGACTTAACAAATGGGTTAATATTACTTGTTTTGCTTTCTATGCTTATGTTTGCTGGAATAGGTTTTATAGATGATTATAGAAAATTTACAGTAAGTAAAAAAGGTTTAGCAGGAAAAAAGAAATTATTATTTCAAGGTGTAATAGGTTTAATTATATGGGCTTATATATATTTTGTTGGTTTAACAGGTAGACCAATGGTGGATTTATCATTGATTAATCCAATAAGTGCTTATCCTTACTACATAGGAGCTATTGGAATGTTCTTCTTAATTCAAATTGTGCTTATGGGGACATCAAATGCAGTAAATATAACAGATGGACTTGATGGACTTGCAATAATGCCTATGATAATCTGTTCAACAATTTTAGGAGTAATTGCATATTTTACTGGACATACAGAGTTAAGTTCTCACTTACATTTATTTTATACTGTTGGTTCAGGAGAATTGTCAGTTTTCTTAGCTGCAGTAACAGGAGCAGGTTTAGGATTTCTTTGGTATAACTGTTACCCAGCACAGATATTTATGGGAGATACAGGTTCTTTAACTCTTGGAGGAATCTTAGGAGTAATTGCAATTATTTTAAAACAAGAATTAATGTTACCAATACTTGGCTTTATATTTGTTCTTGAAGCTTTATCAGTTATATTGCAAGTAGGTTCATTTAAATTAAGAGGAAAAAGAATTTTTAAAATGGCACCTATTCATCATCATTTTGAATTAATGGGCATACCTGAATCAAAGGTAACAATGAGATTTTGGATAGGAACACTTATATTTGGTATAATAGCTTTAGGTACAATAAAAATGAGAGGTATACTATAATGAAGAAAGCAATGATTTATGGATTAGGAATAAGTGGAACAGGAGCAAAAGAATTACTTGAGAAAGAAGGTTATGAAACTATTGTAGTTGATGATAAAAAAGCTATGACATCAGAAGAAGCATTAAATCATTTAGATGGTCTAGAGTTTTTTATTAAAAGTCCTGGAATACCATATAATGACTTTGTAAAAGAAGTTCAAAAAAGAGGAATTAAAATTTTAGATGAAATAGAAATTGCTTACAATTATATGATAGAAAAGGATTTAAAAACAAAAATTATTGCTATAACAGGAACTAATGGAAAAAGTACAACAACAGCAAAAATATCTGATATGCTAAATCATGCTGGATATAAAGCAGCTTATGCTGGAAATATTGGAAGATCTCTTTCAGAAGTTTTATTAAAAGAAAAAGATTTAGACTTCATTTCATTGGAGCTTAGTTCATTTCAATTAGAAAATGTTGAAAATTTTAAACCTTATATTTCAATGATAATAAATATGGGACCAGATCATATAGAAAGATATAAAAGTTTTGATGAATATTATGACACAAAATTTAATATCACAAAAAATCAAACAGAGGACTTATATTTTATAGAAAATATAGATGATGTAGAAATTGAAAAAAGAGCAAAACAAATAAAAGCAAAAAGAATTTCTGTGTCAAAATTTAAAAAGGCAGATATTTTTGTTAAAAACGACAAAATATGTCATGGTGAAAATACTATAATTGATGTAGACAAATTAAGTCTAAAAGGTATACATAATTTAGAGAATACTTTATTCATGGTTGCAACAGCAGAAATTTTAAAAATAGATAAAGAAAAATTAAAAGAATTTTTAATGATTGCAACTCCACTTGAACATAGAACAGAGTTATTCTTTAACTATGGAAAATTAAAATTTATAAATGATTCTAAGGCAACAAATGTAGATTCTACAAAATTTGCAATACAAGCAAATAAAAATAGTATTTTAATCTGTGGTGGTTATGATAAGGGTGTGGATTTAGCACCATTAGCAGAAATGATAAAGGAAAATATAAAGGAAGTTTATTTAATTGGAGTAATAGCTGATAAAATTGAAAGTGAACTTAAAAAGATAGGATATGAAGATAGCAGAATTCATAAATTAGTGAATATAGAAAATTCACTTCAAGATATGAAGAAGAGATTTACTAAAGACTCTGATGAAGTTATTTTACTTTCACCAGCAACTTCAAGTTATGACCAATTTAATTCTTTTGAGCATAGGGGGAAAGTTTTTAAAGAATTAGTTTTGAAAATTTTTGGGTAGGTGCGAAAAATGAAAAAAGTGATGCTTACAACAGGTGGAACAGGTGGACATATATATCCTGCACTAGCTGTTGCAGATAGATTAAAAATTAAAGGAATAGATGCAGTATTTGTTGGAAGTACAGAACGTATGGAAAAAGATTTAGTCCCAGAAAGTGGACATAAATTTATAGGGTTAGATATTTCAGTTCCAAGAGGTTTTAAAAATATAAGAAAATATTTAAAAGCAATAAGAGCAGCTTTTAAAGTTATCAAAGAAGAAAAACCTGATGCCATAATAGGTTTTGGTAACTATATATCTCTACCTATTATTATTGCAGGAATATTACTTAGAAAAAAAATATATTTGCAAGAACAAAATGTAAATATTGGCTCTGCAAATAAAATGTTTTATAAGATTGCAAAAATGACTTTCTTGGCTTTTGATAAAACTTATGATGACATACCTATAAAATCCCAAAGTAGATTTAAGGTAACAGGAAATCCACTAAGAAAAGAAATAGATGGTTTAAAATATGCTACTGAGAGAGAAAAATTAGGGATAAAACCTGGTGAAAAAGTCTTGTTAATTACTGGTGGAAGCTTAGGTGCACAAGAAATTAATAATATAGTTATGAAATATTGGGAAAAATTTTGTGCTGATAAAAATCTTAGAATATTTTGGGCAACAGGTAATAATTTTGAACAATTAAAGAAAGTTAAGAAAACTAAAAAAGAAAATGATAGAATAGAGCCTTATTTTAATGATATGTTAAATGTGATGGCTGCTGCTGATTTAATAGTATGTAGAGCAGGAGCATTAACTATATCTGAAATTATAGAATTGGAAAAACCTGCAATTATAATTCCTTATGGTTCTATTAAAGTTGGGCAATATGAAAATGCAAAAGTTCTTACAGACTATGATGCAGCTTATGTTTTTACAAGAGATGAACTAGATGATTCTATGAAAAAAGTGTTTGAAATTATTAGAAATGATGAGAAATTAAAAAAGATGAGAATTAGGTTAAAACCATTGAAAAAACCTGATGCAGCTGAGGAAATTATAGCAAGTCTTGATATTTGGAGGAATTAAGTCAATGGAAAAAATTTACTTTATTGGTATAAATGGCATAGGAATGAGTGGACTTGCCAAAATAATGAAATGCAAAGGTTATGAGGTAAAAGGAGCTGACATCTGTACAAACTATGTAACAGAAGAACTTTTATCAATGGGAATAACAGTTTACAATGAACATAATGAAGAAAATGTAAAGGGAGCTGACTATGTTATAGCTTCAACAGCTATAAAAGAAACTAATCCTGAACTTTCTTATGCAAAAAATAATGGAATAACATTATTAAAAAGAGGAGAGTTATTAGCTAAACTTTTAAATAGAGAAACTGGAATAGCAGTAGCAGGAACTCATGGCAAGACAACAACATCATCTATGCTTTCAGCAGTTATGTTATCAAAAGATCCAACAATAGTTGTTGGTGGGATATTACCAGAAATAAAATCTAATGCTAAACCTGGTAAAAGTGAATATTTTATAGCAGAAGCAGATGAAAGTGATAATTCATTTTTATTTATGAACCCTAAATATGCAGTTATTACTAATATAGATGCAGATCATTTAGATGTTCATGGAAATCTTGATAATATAAAAAAATCTTTTATAGAATTCATCTGCCATACACAAAAGGAAGCTATAATATGTATGGATTGCGAGAACTTGAAAGAAACTGTGACAAGATTACCAGAAGGAAAATCAGTTACAACTTATTCAATAAAAGATGAAAATGCAAGTATTTTTGCTAAAAATATTAGAATAGAAGACAGAAAAACAATCTTTGATTTCTATGTAAATAAAGAATTGATAGGAGAATTTTCTTTAAATATTCCAGGAGAACATAATATATTAAATTCTTTACCTGTAATTTATTTAGCTTTAAAATTTGGAGTTAGTAAAGAAGAAATTCAAGAAGCTTTAAGTAAATTTAAAGGCTCAAAAAGAAGATATGATGTATTATTTGATAAAGAATTAGAAAATGGCTATGGTAACAAAACTAAAAGAGTTAGAATAGTTGATGACTATGCTCACCATCCAACTGAAATAAAGGCAACTTTAAAAGCTATTAAAAGTATAGATACTTCAAGGTTAGTAGCAATATTCCAACCTCATAGATATAGCAGAGTACATTTTTTATTAGATGAATTTAAAGATGCTTTTAAAGATGTAGATAAAGTAATACTTTTACCTATCTATGCAGCAGGTGAAAAAAATGAATTTAATATTTCTAGTGAAATATTAAAAGAACATATAAATCATAATAACATTGAAGTTATGACTGAATGGAAAGATATAAAAAGATATGTATCTAGGGTAAAGAAAGATTCAACATATATTTTTATGGGAGCAGGAGATATATCAACTTTAGCACATGAAATAGCAGAAGAATTGGAAGGAATGTCTGAATGAAAGTTTTTGAAAATCAAGAGATGAAGAATTATTCAAATATGAGAGTTGGTGGAAAAGCCAAAAAATTAATTATACTTGAAAATAAAGAAGATATAATTGAAGTATTTAATGATAAAGAAAACACTAATATATTCTTTTTAGGAAATGGAACAAATGTTTTATTTACTGATGATTATATGGATAGAACTTTTGTTTGTACAAAAAAACTAAATAAAATAGAAGATTTGGGAAATAATTTAGTTAAGGTTGAAACTGGTGCAAACTTAAAAGACTTAACTGATTTTATGAGAGATAAGAATTATAGTGGAATTGAAAGTTTATTTGGTATACCAGGTTCTATTGGTGGGCTTGTATACATGAATGGTGGAGCTTTTGGAACAGAAATATTTGATAAAATAGTTTCTGTTGAAGTTTTTGATGAAAATCATCAAATAAGAGAAATAAAAAAGGAAGATTTAAAAGTAGCATATAGAAAAACTGAAATTCAAGATAAAAATTGGTTAGTTTTAAGTGCAACTTTTAAGTTTGATAATGGTTTTGATGCTGCAAGAATAAAAGAAATAAAAGAGTTAAGAGAAAGTAAACATCCTTTGGATAAACCAAGTTTGGGAAGTACATTTAAAAATCCAGAAGGAGACTTTGCAGCAAGATTGATTTCAGAATGTGGTTTAAAAGGAACAATAATTGGTAATGCTCAAATAGCAGAAAAACACCCAAATTTTGTATTAAATTTAGGTAATGCTACATTTAAAGATATTACTGATATTTTAACATTAGTTAAGAAATCTGTTTTAGAAAAATTTGGAATAAAATTAGAAGAAGAAATAATAATTGTTAGATAAGAGGCGAAAAAGGAAATGAAAATAGCAGTTTTTATGGGAGGAACTTCCTCAGAAAAAGAAATTTCTTTAAAAAGTGGTGCAGCAGTATTAGAAAGTTTAAAAAAACAAGGTTATGATGCTTATGGAGTTATTTTAGATGAAAAAAATCAAGTATCAGCTTTTGTTGATAATGACTATGATTTAGCATATTTAGTTTTACATGGTGGAAATGGTGAGAATGGTAAGATACAAGCCGTATTAGATATTTTAGGTAAAAAATATACTGGCTCAGGTGTTCTTGCTAGTGCAATAACTATGGATAAAAATAAAACTAAACAGATTGCACAAAGTGTTGGAATAAAAACTCCAAAATCATACAGAACAGTTGAAGAAATTGAAAGATTTCCAGTTATAATAAAGCCAGTTGATGAAGGTTCTAGTAAAGGACTATTCTTATGTAATAATAAAGAAGAAGCACAAGAAGCTGTAAAAAAATTAGCAAAACCAATAATAGAAGATTACATTGTTGGAGAAGAATTAACAGTTGGTGTCTTAAATGGTGAAGCTTTAGGAGTTTTAAAAATAATTCCACAAGCAGATGTACTATATGATTATGATTCAAAATATGCTAAGGGAGGTTCAATTCATGAATTTCCAGCTAAAATAGAAAATAAATCATATAAAGAAGCTATGAAAATAGCAGAAAAAATTCATAGTGAATTTGGAATGAAAGGAATTTCAAGAAGTGATTTTATACTAAGTGAAGGAGAATTATATTTCTTAGAAGTAAATTCTTCACCAGGAATGACAAAAACGAGTTTAATTCCTGATTTAGCAACTCTTAAAGGTTACACTTTTGATGATGTTGTAAGAATAACAGTTGAAACATTTTTGAAATAATTAGGAGAAGTAATGGGAATAAGGTTGTTGTTTTTAAGTGGAATAATTTATTTAATCTATATGTTACCACAAAATTTTTTTAGGTTAGATTACTTCACCATAGATAAAGTAAACATTACAGATAATTCAAAAATGTTACAGAACGAATTGACAAAACTTGCTGAAAAGTTATATAATAAAAGCAATATTTATATAGATAGCAATGAAATAAAAGAATTTATAGAAAAAGATATAAGGGTAGAAAGTGCAAAAGTAGAAAAGAATTCTTTAGGAGAAATAACTATTGATGTTAAAGAGAAAGATTTAGTTTATTATGCAGTTATTGGAAAGAATATATATTTGACAGATAAAGATGGAAAAATATTTGCATATCTAAATGAAAAAGAAGTAGAGGGGGTACCCTTTATTATTGCTAATAGTGAGGAAGAAGTAAAAGAAATATCAGAATTTTTAAATGAAATTTCTGATTTAGCAATTTTTAAAAAAATTTCTCAAATATATAAAGTAAAAGATAAAGAATTTGTCATTATTTTGACTGATGGTGTAAAAATAAAGACAAATAGAATAAAAGATAGTAATGATGAAATAAATAAAGAGAAAGAAAATAAAAGATACATAATAGCGGAACAACTTTACTTCAATATGTCAAAAGAAAGAAAGATTGATTATATAGATTTAAGATTTAATGATTACATAATAAAATATTTAGGTGATAGCAAATGAAAGATGATATAATAAGAAAAGTAGCTCTTGACATTGGAAATAATAAAATAAAATTACTAGTTGGAGAGATGAGTTCAGATTTTCAAAGAATAGCTGTTACAAATTATGTTAAAACTAAGAGTAATGGAATAAGCAAATCTTTAATAGAAAATCCAGAAGCATTAGCAATAGCTCTTAAAGAAGCCATAAGTAAAGCAGAAAGTGTTGAGTCACCAATTACAAGACTTTCACTTGCATTAGGAGGCTCTGGGATTCATTCAGCTACTGTAAATGTAAAAATTTCATTTCCTACTGAAAAAGAGATTGAAAAATCAGATATGAATAACCTACTGCGGCAAGCAAAAAGACAAATTTTTGGTGGTAGAGAAGGTCAATATAGAATTCTATATAAAGAAATATATAACAAAAAAATTGATATTTCCTCTGGAATAGTTAAAGAACCAATAGGTATGGTTGGAAAAGAATTACAAGCCGACATACACTTGGTATATATTGACGATAATTATGTACAAAAATTTATACAAGTTGTAAATAAAATTGGAATAGACATAGATAGAATATATTTAAATTCTTATGCCTCAGCAAAAGGAACACTTGATGATGAGACTAAAAAAATGGGAGTAGCCCATGTAGATATTGGTTATGGTTCAACAAGTATAATAATTCTAAAATCTGGAAAAGTACTTTATGCTAAAACTAAACCAGTAGGAGAAATGCACTATATTTCGGATTTATCAATAATACTTAAGATTCCAAAAGAAGGTGCAGAAGAAATATTAAATAAATTAAAAAATAAGCAAATAGAAGCTGATAACACAATAAGATATGGAGCTAAAAAAGTGACATTAAGAGAAATAAAAGATATAATTTTAGCTAGAACAGGTGATATTATAGACTTTATTACTACAACTATTGATGAATCAGGTTTTAATGGACATTTAACAAAAGGAATAGTTTTATCTGGTGGAGCAGTTGAAATAGATGGAGTTTCTGAACAAATTGCAACTAGATCAGGTTATTTAACTAGAAAGATGCTACCAATTCCTTTAAAAGGTCTAAAAGATGCTTTTTATAGTGATGCTGTTGCTGTTGGAATATTCTTAGAGGATATGGAAAGAGAGTATAAAGCATATCTTGAAGAAAGTAGACAACCATCACCAACAAAAGAAAAAAGAGAAAAAGTAAAAGAAGAAATAACTTTAAATAATAAAACTAATGATGAAAAAATGGATAGAAAAGAAGAAATTGACAGTTTCTTAGAGGAAGTTGAGGAAACAGAACCTGAAAAAGAACCAGGAAAAATAAGAAGTTTCTTTAGATGGTTTGGAGAGCTTTTTTAGGCCTAAGATAAGGAGGATATTTATGACAGATGCAATTAAAGATCTTGTTAAAATAAAAGTAATAGGTGTTGGTGGTGGTGGTGGAAATGCCATTAATGATATGCTTTATTCAGGAGTAACTGGAGTAGAATATATAGCAGCAAATACTGATAAACAAGATTTAGAAAAATCACTAGCTGATGTAAAATTACAAATTGGTGAAAAATTAACAAAAGGACAAGGAGCTGGAGCTTCACCAGAAACTGGGAGACTAGCAGCAGAAGAAGATATTGAAAAGATTCAAGAACTTTTAAAAGGGACAGATATGTTATTCATTACAGCTGGAATGGGTGGAGGAACTGGAACAGGTGCTGCACCAGTAATAGCAAAAGTAGCAAAAGAACTTGATGTATTGACAGTTGCAGTTGTAACTAAACCATTTAACTTTGAAGGTGAAAGAAGAAAAAATAATGCTGAGGCAGGAATTGAACTTTTAAGACAAAATGTAGATAGTTTAGTTATTATACCTAATGATAAGTTATTTGATTTACCAGATAAATCAATAACTTTACAAAATGCTTTTAAAGAAGCTAACAATATTTTAAGAATAGGTATCAAGGCAGTAGTTGATCTTGTTTTAGGACAAGGATTTATAAATCTTGACTTTGCTGATATTAAGTCTGTATTAAAAGATTCAGATATAGCTGTGTTAGGATTTGGAGATGGAGAAGGAGAAAATAGAGCTATGAAAGCTGCTGAAAAAGCATTACAATCTCCATTGCTTGAAAAATCAATTCAAGGAGCAGATAAAATCCTTATCAACTTAATGACATCACAAGATGTTGGACTAAGTGAATCTCAAACAGTTACTGATGTAATTAGACAAGCAGCAGGAAAGAAAATAGAAGATGTAATGTTTGGAGTTACAATAGTACCTGAATTTACAGATAGAATTGAAATTACAATCATAGCAAATAATTTTAAAGATGGTGTTGATACAAATACAGATTCTCCTATAAGAATAGATAGCTCAAAACCAGCTGAACCTCTAAGAGAAACTGAAAAGAAGAAAGAACCAGAAGAAGAAATTGATATTCCACCTTGGATGAGAAATAATAAAAGATAATATTAGTTATTAAGGATTGATTTTTAGTCAATCCTTTTATATTTTTATAATAACTAATTCTTAAATTTTTTGTTAGCTTTTCTATCAAATATTTTTAAAAAAGTGAAATTAAATTTTTAGTTATTAATTATATAAATAAATTTCTTTTAATTCATTTAAAAATATGATAGAATAAAACAAATTTTTATTTTTTAATTAGGGAGGAATTTTTATGCAATTTGATGTAGTTGGTTTTATTTTTAACTCATTAGTGTTGTTGTTTTTTACAATGACTTTAGGAAATCTTTTTGGGGATATAAAGTTCAGGAAATTCAACTTTGGTATTACTGGAACTTTATTTATAGGATTGTTTGTTGGATATTTTTTAACAAAATATGCAGTAACTATACCAGAAGGAAGTAAGCATATTTCAAAGGCTCAAAATATATTAAAAGGAAATATTATAGATAATTCTATTATGAATTTATCACTTCTTATCTTTATAGTAGGAACAGGACTTTTAGCAGCAAAAGACATGAAATATGCTATTACTAAATTTGGTAAACAATTTGTTATTATAGCAATATTTATTCCATTTGTAGGAGCAGTATTTTCTTATGGATTCTCACAAGTTCTTAACAATATGAGCCCATATCAAATAACTGGAACTTATACAGGAGCTTTAACAAGTTCAGCAGGACTTGCAGCAGCAACTGAATCATCAGAAGCAGAATCAAGACAATCTGCTACAAACTTTCAAGATTTAAATGAAAAGACTAAAACAAAAATTTTAGCTATCATTAATAATGCAAAAGAAAGAGATGCTAAATTAAAAAATGAAGCAATTCCAGAAAAAATGACACTTGAAAATACTACTACTCTATCAGCTGAAGATACAGAAATTTATGTAACAGAAGCTAAAGCTGGAGTTGGAGTAGGGCACTCAATAGGATATCCATTTGGAGTATTATTCTTAATTTTAGGAATTAACTTTATACCAAAAATATTTAGATTTGATGTAGAAAAAGAAAAAGAAAAATATTTTGCTCAAAAGAAAATTGATTTAAGCAACGATAAAGATGCTGGAAAAAATACAATAAAAGAAGTAAAAATGGACTTCGTAGGTTTCTCAATAGCGGCATTTTTAGGATATTTTTTAGGAAGTATTAAAATTGCAATGGGACCTTTAGGAACTTTCTCATTAGGAAGTATAGGTGGAGCAATAATAGTTGCATTGATTTTAGGATCTATTGGAAAAATTGGACCTATTAATTTCCGTATGGATTCTGTTGTTTTAGGAAAAATGAGAACATATTTCTTATCAATTTTCTTAGCGGGTACTGGATTAAATTATGGTTTCCGTGTTGTTGAAGCAGTTACTGGTGACGGAATTATGATAGCAATTGTATCAGCACTTGTAGCAATATTATCTGTTTTATTTGGCTTCTTATTAGGACACTATGTTTTCCATATAAATTGGACTTTATTATCAGGAGCTATAACAGGAGGAATGACATCAGCACCAGGTTTAGGAGCAGCAATTGATGCATTGGATTGTGATGAGCCAGCAATATCTTATGGAGCTACACAACCTCTTGCAACTTTATGTATGGTAATTTTTTCTATAATTATTCATAAATTACCTATCTAAAGTAAAAAATAATATATAAAAAAAGGATTGATATTAGTCAATCCTTTTTTTATATATTACAACTGTATTTTTTAAATTTTATATTGAAAAAATTAGGAATATATTTTATAATATAAAGAACTATATTTTTAAAAGTAAATTAAAATGGAATAGTATAAATTATAAAATTAGATATTAAAAAGGGGGAAAATTTAGGATGGAAAATAATCTGCATAAAGTAGAAAAAGATCTTCGTTCAATAGCTAAAAGATATAAGTCAGTAAAATATTCACTAGGTCTGGCAATTCTTTTTCTTATGTTAGGTGTTAGTGCATTTTCAGAGGAAGTTAATTTAGAAAGTTCTCAAATAGCAACTAGAGAAGAACTAAAAACTTCTGTTGATAATGTTCAAACAAAATTGAATGTTCTAAGGGATGAGAATAAAGAAAAAATTAAAAATTTAAGATTAGAATTGATTCAATTAATGGAGCAAGGTGATCAAGTAATAAAATCTCCTTGGAGTTCATGGCAATTTGGAATGAACTATTTTTATGAAAGTTGGGGAAGTACATACAAAGGTAGTGGAGATAAAGCTGAAAGATATTCTTTTAATGGTATATATACAAGAGGAAATTGGCAAACTAGAAATGCTATGGATACCCTTGAAAGCTCAAGAGTTGGGGGAACACCATTAACACCTGGAAATGATTCTCAAAGTTCATGGGCAAATGCAGGAAATGTTTCAAATGGTGGAGTAACTATAAATAAAGATGCTTCAATAGGTTCATCAACAAATGGAAAAAGAGGATGGGGATTAGTAGATTTAGAAAATTTAAAGGAACCTACTAATGAAGTTGAAATACTTGCTCGTATTTCTCCAAAAGAAGTTAATAAAGAACCAGTAACATTGAATATAACTGCTCCTACTGTAGCAACTTTGAAAGCACCAGAAATAAAACCAGAGCCAAATAAACCTATTGAGGCTCCAAAAATAACATTACCTACAATAGCTAATGTGGTTATTAATGAATTAAATATAAATGCTCCTAGTACACCAACAGCACCAGTGGCACCAACTATTTCTATTGGAATAGATACTCCAGATGCACCAGTGGCACCAACAGCACCAGGAGCACCAACAGCACCAGGAGCACCAACAGCACCAGTGGCACCAAGTGTTTCTGTTCAAGTAAAGGCACCAAGTGCACCAGATGCACCAAAGGCACCAACAGCACCAAGTGCACCAGAAGTACCAAATATTACAGTAACTCCAAGTACACCAGGTAGTGTATCAGCACCAACTATAAATATTAGTGTAACAGCACCTACTATAAATTCTTTAAATATAGTAACACCAGGAAATATTGGAACTATAAGTGTAGCTGCTCCAACTGTAACACCAGTTGATTTTATACTTGGAACAGGGGGATTAAGTCAAACTCATAATTATTTAAATACTCCTTATAATTTGTCTAGTAGTAAAATAACAGTTCAACATGCTGGTGGAAAAAAGGATTATATTTCTGTATGGGGAAGAGTACAAAATATGAATAATATATCTACAGATGTAGATGTAAAGGTAGATAATACTCGTGCATTTATGGTTGATGAAGGAATTGACTATAGAGATGGAACTATAAAACCTTTTACTTATTATGGAACTATTAACTTATATGCTTCAAAAAATGTGGGGATAGATGTACAAGGAACACATACACAATACAATAAAGATTTAGGGACAGGAGCAGGGGTAAATTTAGGAAACAATTTTAATGAGATAACAGAAGTAGCAAATATAAAAGTAATAAATAAAGGTAAGATAATAGGAAATAGTGGAGCAAATGTGAAGAACCAGGTAGCTTTTGGTTTTAATAATTTTGATGCTTCTGCAAATAATACTAGAACAGAAATGATAAATGAAGGACGAATTACATTAAATGCACCTGAAAGTGCAGGAATTCAATTACGTCCTGAAAATCCACAAGCACAAGGAAATACAAATAATGGTCTTGGATTAAATATGATGACTGCATATAATATGTCATCAGGAATAGTAACATTAACTGGTAATGGTAGTTTTGGAATGTTAACAGTACAAAATAAAGATGGAGCAGGAAACCCTGTTGCTTCTAAAACTTACACAAATTATGGAACTACTACTTTACCTGGAGGGCAAATAGCAAGTAGAGCTCAAAAAGAAAATATGAGTTATATGAAAAATGTTGGAACTATTAATGTCAATGGGGCTTCTTCAATAGGAATAGGGCATTTACATAATATACAAGCTGTTTATGCTGGAGGTACAATAAATGTAGCTGGAGCAAGTTCAGTTGGAGTTTATACAGAAGTAGCGACAAGACCTGTTTTAGATGGAAATAAAGATGACCATGGATTAAAAAATACTACAGGAAATATAGTTGGTACTGAAACAGTTGAAGTAAGTGGAACTATTACAGTAAGTGGAAATAATAGTTCAGGTGTTTTTGCAAAAAATAATGGTAGTATTACTTTAAAAGATAATACTATAAATCCACTTGCAGATTCAGATAATAAAACTACTGCTAAAATTAATGTTAGTGGAACAAAAAGTTATGGTGCTGTCTTAGAAGGATTAAAACTTGATTTAGAAAAAAATACCCAAATTACAGTTACTGGAAAAGAAGCAATAGGATATGTTTTAAAAAGTGGGACAGGTTCTAATAAAGGAAAAATTGAAGTAAGTGGGCATTCTGGAAATACACAAGCAAATCCTAGTTTAGGATTTTATGGAGAGGCAGGAACTTTTACAAATGAAGCAGATAGTGGAAGCATTTCTTCATCTGGAAATTATGCTCATGCAGTTGCTTTAGTTGGAAATACAACAACAGGGATAAATTTTTATAATAAGGGTAAAATAGAAACAACAGGAAAAGGAAATATAGGAGTTTATGCTGATGGAAAATATACTTTTGACCATGATGGAAATAAAGCAACTATTAATGTAGGAACTAATGCTTTAGGAATTTTTGCTAAAAATACAAATGGAACTTTAAATATAAATGCTCCAATAGTATTATCTGATAGTGGAACAGGGACAAATGCAGGAACAACAATAGGTATATACTCAGATGGAGAAGCTAAAGTAAACTTTGGACAAAACTCAAAAATAACAATAGGAAAAGGAGCTGTAGGATTATATTCTTCTGATGCTACTAAATTTTCTAATACTTTTAAAGTTGTAAATGGAAAGAGTTTAGCAGTAGAATTAGGACAAAATTCAACTTTTGGACTTTTAAATGGATCAACAGGAACTGTAAATGTAGGAACTTATTTACAAAATAATTCTATTAATATTTCTAGTTTTGGAAGTGGAGCAAGTATATTCTATACAACAGGTGGTGTAACAGCTAATTTAAATGAAAATTATACTGTAACAAACGGAGGAGCAGCTTCTACAGCGGTTTTAGTTGGAGCAAAAGGTTCTACTGTAAAGATTGATACAGGAAAAACTCTAACAACAAATACTAATGTTGGACTTATTGCAACAAAAGCTGGAGGAACAATAGGATCAACAGCACAAAATGATGGAAACATTGTATCAACAAGAGATTCAGGTATAGGAATTTATACAACTGAAAGTACAGGAAACTCAACTGGAACTATAACAATGCAAAATAAAGAATCTGTTGGTATACTTGGAGAAAATAATTCTACTTTAACTAATAGTGGAAAAATAGAATTACAAAAAGATAAGTCAGCAGGAATTTATGGAAAAGATTCAGATGTTACAAATAGTGGAACAGGAACAAAAGGTATATATGTAAAAGATGAAAAATCAGCAGGAATTTATGGTTTACTAACAAGTACTGCTAGTGCTGATAAAACTTTAAGTAATACAGGTTTAGTAAAAGTTGAAAATACAGGAAAATCTGGTTCAGCAGGAATTTATGCTAAGTTAGATACTACAGCAACAAAAAAATTATCAACTGTAAACTCTGGAACAATTGAAGTTGCACAAACTGGTTCAGCAGGAATCTATGCAGAAAATGGAAGTGCTCAAGCTAATACACAATCTGATGTAACAAATAGTGGATTGGTAAAAATGACAGGGACAAATTCAGTTGGTATTATAGCTGAAAAATCTCAAATAACAAATAGTGGAACGACAGGTAAGGGTATAGAAATATATGGAACTGGTTCAGCAGGGATTTTAGCAAATAATGATTCAAAAGTTATTAATACAGGAAGAATAGAAGGAAGCACAGGAACAAGCTTAGTTGGAATTTCAATAGATAAAACTTCAACAGCAACAAATAGTGGAACTATTATTATGAATACAGCTTCTAGTTCAGGTATATCAACTAAAGGTGGAGATGTAACAAATAGTGGAGCTATTACTTTAGTTGGAACTTCATCAACAGGTATTTCTTCTGAAAATGCAAATGTAACAAATTCTGCAACAACAGGAGAAATAATAGTTAAAAATGCTAATTCAATGGGAATTTATTCCAAATCTGATGGAACTGCAGCTAGAACAGTTTCTAATGCTGGAAAAATTACTTTAGAAACTCCAACAGGAGTAAGTGCTAATAAATCTGCTGCTATATATAGTTTATTGGATGCAGGTTCTAATAAATTAACTACTACAAATACAGGTACTATTAATGTAGGACAAGAAGGTTCAGCAGGAATCTATGCAAAAAATAATACAGGAACTAATACTAACTCAGTAGTAGAAAATGAATTAGCTATTAATGTAACTAAACAAGGTTCAGCAGCAATATTAGGAGAGAAATCTGATATAACAAACTCTAAAACAGCAGGAGTTATTACTTTATCCGCTTTTAAATCAGCAGGAATAATAGGAAATAATGATTCAAAAGTAAGTAATGCTGGAAAAATTGAGATGAAAGGTGTAAGTCCTACAAAAGCTGAAGAAGGTTTAGTAGGAATATCTTTAAAGGCTTCAACAGGAACTAATGAAACGACAGGAACTATAACTTTAGGAACAGCTTACTCAACTGGTATGTATGGTGAAATTGATGGTTCAACTAAATCAACTGTAACAAATGCTGGAAAAATAACAGGAACTCAAAAGAATGCAGTTGGAATGGCAGTAAAAGGTTCTGATGCAACAAATAATAGTGGAGCAACAATAACTTTAAGTGGAATAAACTCAACAGGAATGTTTGGTTTAGCTGTTGGCTCAACTAAGTCAACTTTAACAAATAGTGGAACTATTAATGGTAATGGAGAAGGAGCAGTAGGGATAGCTGTTAATGACTCTAAAGCAACAAATAATAGTGGAGCAACAATAAATTTAACAGCTAAAAAATCAACAGGAATGTTTGGAGAAGTAGGTTCAACTGTAACAAATGCTGGAAAAATAGAAACAAGTACAGCAAACCCAACAACTACAGAAGATGGTTTAGTAGGAATAGCAGTTAATGCTTCAACAGCAATAAATGAAACTACTGGTCAAATAATTTTAGGAACAGCATTCTCAACAGGAATGTTTGGAGAAAATAATGGTTCAACTAAATCTACTATAACAAATAAAGGAAGTATAACAGGAAATAAAGAAAAATCAGTAGGAATGGCTGTAAAGGGTTCAACAGCAACAAATAATAGTGGAGCAACAATAACTCTAAATGGAACAAATTCAACAGGAATGTTTGGAGAAGCTAATGGAACAGTTAAATCAGATGTAACAAATAGTGGAACAATTACTGGAATAGGTGAAGGAACTGTAGGAGTTGCAGTTATTGGTTCAGATGCAACAAATAGCAATGGGGCAACAATAAGTCTACAAGCTAAAAAATCAACAGGAATGTTTGGAAAAACAAACTCAACTATAAAAAATGCTGGAAAAATTGAAACAAGTACAGCAAACCCAACAACTACAGAAGAAGGTTTAGTAGGAATAGTTTTAGATAACTCAACAGGAACAAATGAAAGTACAGGAGTTATAAATCTAGGAACAGCTTATTCAACAGGAATGTTTGGAGAAAATAATTCAACATTAACAAATGCTGGAAATATAACAGGAACAGCAGATAATGCAGTAGGAATGGCAGCAAAAGGTTCTAATGCTACAAATAATGCAACAATAACATTAAATGGAGCAAATTCAAAAGGAATGTTTGGAGAAGCTAATGGTACAACTAAATCAAATGTTGTAAATAATGGAACAATTAGTGGAGTAAATGGTTCAACAGTAGGTATGGCAGTTGATGGTTCTAATGCTACAAATAATGCTGGAAAATCAATAGTATTAGAAGGAAAAGGTTCAACAGGAATCTTTGGTAAGGCAGGTTCAACAGTAAGTAATGCTGGAACAATAGAAACAAAGGCAGCAGTTCCAACAAATTCAACAGAAGGATTAGTAGGAATAGCTTTAAATGCATCAACAGGAACAAATGAAACAAGTGGTGAAATAAAATTAGGAACAGCATTCTCAACAGGAATATTTGGTGAAAATGATGGAACAAAAAAATCTGTTATAACAAATAAAGGTAAAATAACAGGAAATAAAGATAATGTTGTGGGAATAGCAGTTATTGGTTCAGAAGCAACTAATATCCAAAATGCTAAAATAACTTTAAATGGAAAAGGCTCAACAGGAATCTTTGGTAAGGCAGGTTCAACAGTAACAAATGCTGGATTAATAGAAACAAGTACAGCAGTTCCAGCAAATTCAACAGAAGGATTAGTAGGAATAGCTTTAAATGCTTCAACAGGAACAAATGAAACTACTGGTGAAATAAAATTAGGAACAGCTCATTCAACAGGAATGTTTGGAGAAGCAAGCTCTACATTAACAAATGCTGGGAAAATTACAGGAGCTAAGGATATAGCTGGCATAGTAGGAATAGCATCTGATAAGTCAACAGTAGCAAATAATAGTGGAGCAACAATAACTTTACAAGGAAAAAGTTCAACAGGAATATTTGGAAAAGCAGGTTCAACAGTAAGTAATGCTGGATTAATAGAGGCAGTTGCACCAACAGCACAACCAACAACTTCAACAGAAGGATTAGTAGGAATAGCTTTAAATGCTTCAACAGGAACAAATACTTCTGATGGAGTAATAAACCTAGGAACAGCTTATTCAACAGGAATGTTTGGAGCGGCAATATCAACAGTTATAAATGAAGGAAAAATTACAGGAAACCAACTAAAGAATGTTGGTATGGCTGGTAATGCTTCAACAGTAACAAATAAAAATATAATAACTTTAGAAGGAAAAAGTTCAACAGGAATATTTGGAGAAAACAATTCTACTTTACTAAATGATGCAACTGGAAAAATTACAGTAAAAGAAGAAGCTTCAGTTGGAATTTTCTCTAAATCAAATAGTAATAAAGCAGAAAACAAAGGAATTATTTTAACAGAAAAGAAAAAATCTGCTGGAATGTTTGGAAGTAAAGGAGAACTTGAAAATACTAACACTATAACTACTGCTGAAGAAGAATCAGCAGGAATGTATGTAGAGCATTCTAATGCAACAAATAAGAAAACTGTTCTTATTAAAGGAAAAGCCTCAGCTGGTATATATGCTAAATTAAGTGATGCAACAGGTGGAATAGCTTCAGGCACAAATGAAGGAACAGATGCTGTTATAACAATTGAAAAAGAAGGTTCAGCAGGAATGTTGGGTGAAGTAAAATCAACAGTGGCAACAGGAACTGCAACTACTTTAGCATTGACAAATAGTGGAAATATTAATGTTAAAACTAAAAATTCAACAGGAATGATGCTTACTAATGATTCAGCTTCTTTAACAAAAGACAAGGTAAAAGCAGAAAATACTGGAACTATTACATTAGAACCAGCAACAGCAGCAACAGCAGCAACAGATAATAAAAATATTGGTATTCTTGCTAACAAAAAAGCAACAGGAATTAATAGTGGAACTATAAATGTAAATACTTTAGAATCAGTTGGAATGTTAGGTCAAGCTGCTTCAAGTGTTGAAAATAAAAAGACTATTAATTTATCAGCAGAAAAAGGAATAGGAATGTTAGCAAAAGACACTGATTCTACTGCTACAAATGAAGATACAATAAATGTTAATGGAAAACAATCTTCTGGAATGTTAGCTCAAACTGCTGGAAAAGCAGAAAATAAGAAAAATATTATTGTGACAGCAGAAAGTGGAGTTGGAATCTTTGTATCTGATACTGGAACAGGAATTAATACATCAACTGGAGAAATAACATTAGAAAATAAAAATGCAGTTGGAATTTTTGCTAAAAATAATGGAACTGCACATACAGCTAAAAATATTGGAAAGATTGTTTTAGGTAAAGCTGATGGTACAACAACACATGAATCTTTAATAGCTATGTTTGCACAAGCAGAAGCTGGAAAAACAGCTAGTGTAAAAAATACAGGAACAATTGATGTTAATACAAAAAAATCAGTTGGAATGTATGCAAAAAATGATGCTACAAATGTGGGTGATGTTGATTTACAAAATACAGAAACAATAAATGTAAACAATACAGGATCAGCAGGAATTTATGCACCTAAAGCTAATATTTCAAAAGTAGGAAAAATTAAATTAAAAGACTCTGATATTACAAATGGTTCATCTGCTGTATATATTTCAAAAGGTGGAAAAGTATCTGATACTTCTAGTGCTGATATTAACTTAGGTAAAGTAAATCAAAACAGAGTTGCTTACTATGTAAATGGTGAAAATAGTTCTTTAGCTGGAGCTAATATTGGAAAAATCAGTGGATATGGAGTTGGAGTATATTTACAAGGAAACTCTAAAACTGATGTAGCAAAAATAGATACTAATACACCAACATTAGATTATACATCTGGTGATGATAAGGGAAATGGAATAATAGGTTTATATCTAAATGGAAATACAGATATTCAAGCTTATACACAAGGAATTAAAGTAGGAGATAGTGTTGGAACAAAATATGCAATAGGTATCTATGCTAATAAACAAGGAATACCTGGAACTCCATATAATATAACAACACCTATTCAAGCTGGAGCAAATGGAGTGGGTATCTATGCTGATAATGACAGCAATATCACATATACTGGAAATATGGAAATAGGAGATGGAACAACAGCTGGAACAGGAATCTTCATAACTAAAAAAGTTGGAGCAAATCGTGGAGAAGTTACTCTTGGTTCAAATACTATTAAATTAAAAGGAACAGGAGGAGTTGCAGTAATTGCCTCTGAAGGTACAAAATTTGATGGTGGAAATGCTACAATTGAATTAATAGGAACTAATGTTCAAGGTGTAGGTGTTTATGCTAAAAAAGGTTCTGAGGTAAGTACAAATCACTGGACTTTTAATAACCATGGAAATGCAGCAGAAGAAGTACGTTCTGAAGAAGGAGGAGCTTACGTAGATGCTGATAGAAATCTAAAACCAAAAATGGTTTTAACTCATGTTATTAATGGTGAAACAATAATATCTAGTGGAAAATCTGTTACATCAGTAGCGGATGGAAAATATAAGGCTGAAGCAAACATAGGACTTATGGCAGAAGGAAGAAAAAATCCAACTGCACCAGCACCTCTTACTTGGAGAGAACCTAATTTTGAAGCAGTAAACCATGGAACTATTGATTTCTCTAACTCAGAAAAATCAACAGCAATGTTTATAAATTCTGCTAGAGCTCAAAATGATGGAGTTATTAAAGTTGGAAAGAATTCAACAGCTATTTATGGTTTCTATAATAAAGATACAAGAAAATATGATGGAGCTTCTACAAATCCAGATCCAAATATCTTAAAAATAGAAACAACAGCAAATTCTAAGATAAGTTTAGGAGATAGCTCAACAGGAATGTATCTAATAAATGCAGAAACTGTTAATAATATTGGTGGAGAAATAACTGCTGAAACAGGATCTACAAAAAATGTTGGTATCTATGCTGTAAATGGACAAGATAAAGATGCAGCTAATAATAAAACTTTAACTATGACAACAGCTACTAATATCAAATTAGGTAATGGTTCAGTTGGCTTATATAGTAAAGGACAATCATATACTGTAAGAAATACTGTAACAAATACTGGAAATATAGAAGTAGGAGATAAAATAGCTGGTTCACCATCAGTTGCAATGTATGCTGAAAATACAAATTTAAATACTAATTCAAAAATAACAGTTGGTAATGATGGAATAGCTTTCTATGGTAAGAATTCAGATATTACTGCAAAAGGTACTGTAAACTTCTCTAATAATGGAGTACTTGCATATCTAGAAAATTCTAAATTTATTTCTCATTTAGGAAATCTAGGAGCAACAAAAAATACTATGATGTATTTGAAAAATAGTATAGCTCAATTAGATGGAGCAGGAGCTAAAGTAGATATAGAAGTTGCAGATGGGTATACTGGAGCATATATTGAAGGAAATTCTCAATTAACTGGTGTAAAAACAATAAAATTGGGAGAAAACTCTACTGGACTTTATTTACAAGAAACAACTCCAAACTTTGTTTCAACAGTAGAAACAATAACAGGAACAAAAGATAAAGCAAGAGGAATTTCAGCAATAAATTCTAATTTTACAAATAATAGTAAAATTTCTCTAAGTGGAGAAGAATCAGTGGCACTTTATGCAAAAAATGATTCAGCTACTTCAAAATATATTGTAAATAATGGAGAGTTAAATCTATCAGGAAAGAGAACATTAGGAGCATTTTTAAGAGGTGACCAAACTTTTGAAAATAAAGCTAATATAAATATAGCTGATTCAGCTGATTCAAAGAATCCAACTATTGGAATTTATACAACAACAACTAATGAGGATATTAAAGATAAAGCTGGAAATGTTATAGGAACTAGAATTTTAGAAGGTTCTAATATAAAACATACATCTGGAATAATAGAAGTTGGAGAAAAATCAATAGGTATCTATTCAAAAACTTCTGCAAATGTTGATATAGATGGTGGAAAAATTCATGTTAAAGACCAAGGTATAGGAATTTATAAAGAAGCTGGAAAACTTACTATAAAAGGTGAATTAGATATTGATCCACATGTTGCAACAGCAAAAGATAGTGAACCAACTGCTGTTTATGCGGTAAATGGAACACAAGTTGATGATCAAGCATCTAAGATTTCAGTTGGAGAAAAATCTTATGGATTTATATTAAATAATAATGACTCAACAAAAACTAATACTTATATTAGTGGAAATACAGGAACCGTAAGTATGGGAAATGATAGTGTGTTCTTATATTCTAATGGAAAGGCAAACATTGTTAATAATAGAACAATAAATTCTAATGGTTCAGAACATTTAATTGCTTTCTATATTAAAAATGGTGGAGACTTTACAAATAATGGAACAATAGACTTCTCAACAGGAAAAGGAAATATAGGAGTTTATGCACCAGGAGGAAAAGCATCAAATAGAGGTAATATTTTTGTAGGAAAAACTGATGATATAGATCCAGCAACAGGAAAAGTATATTCTGATGTTTCAAAAATTGTTTATGGTATAGGAATGGCTGCTGATAATGGTGGACATATAGTAAATGATGGAACAATTAGAATATATAACAACAAATCTATTGGTATGTATGGTTCAGGAGTTGGAACTGTTGTAGAAAACGGAGTTAATGGTAAAATTCTTTTAGATGGAAGTAGAGCAACTGCAACTGATAAAATCCAAAGTATGACAGGAGTTTATGTTGATGAAGGAGCTACATTCAGAAACTTTGGTACTATAACAACAACAGATTCATATGCTGGAAGAGATGGAAAAATAAATGAAAATGTTTCAGGACTTACTGGTGTTGCAGTAATGAATGGATCAACTCTTATAAATGAAGCTTCTGGAAAAATCTTAATTGATGCTGACAATAGTTCAGGAGTTGTTATCAGAGGAAAAAGAGATGCAAGTGGAAACTTGGTAAGAAATGCAGTAATTAAAAACTATGGTGAGATTAAAGTAAGAGGTAAGGGAGCAACTGCAATTAGCTGGAAAGATGTAAGTGCAGAAGATATAGCTAACTTACAAAAAATGATTAACGATAAGATTACTTCTGATCCTAATGGACGTGAAATAGGACAAGCTGCTGGAACTAACAAAGATTTCCAAGGTGTTTCAATCACTGTACAAGATGGAAAACCTGTATTTAGAAGAAATGGTAGAATAATTGATGATGTAGCAGAAGTTGAAAAAATCAATGAATTAATTGGTAGTGCACCAAATCTAGCAATGTCAGATGTTGGTTTCTATGTTGACACATTAGGAAGAACAAGACCTGTTGAATTTGAAGGAGCAAATCCACCTGTAAATAGTCAATTGATTATTGGTACTGAATATTCAGAAAGAACTAATAAGAAAGAATGGTTTGTAAGTGGAAATGTAATTAAACCTTTCTTAGATCAAATCCAAGGAAGAAACTTCAAATTAACAACATTAGCTGGTTCATTAACTTGGATAGCTACACCAGTTTTGGATAACTATGGACAAATAACAGGTGTTGCAATGTCTAAATTATCTTACACATCTTTTGTAAAAAGAGAAGATAATGCATATAACTTTACAGATGGTTTAGAACAAAGATATAATATGAATGCTCTTGATTCAGTAGAAAAAAGAATTTTCAATAAATTAAATAGTATTGGTAAAAATGAAGAAGTATTATTGACACAAGCATTTGATGAAATGATGGGACACCAATATGCAAATGTACAACAAAGAGTACAAGCAACAG
>ERZ773087.335-NODE-335-length-36483-cov-20.200725_pt1 | contig 36483 bp, 30 predicted proteins | sample MGYA00511375_ERZ773087 | MGnify/ENA primary metagenome ERZ773087 (study PRJEB29015, sample SAMEA2737995) | human oral metagenome | biome: human oral; feature: human-associated habitat; material: dental | place: China | collected 2063 ...
TCCCGAAGGTTGGACCCATTTCCTCAGTCGGGAAATGACCTCTCCCGAAGGTTGGCGCCATTTCCTGACTCGGGAAATGACCTCTCCCGAAGGTTGGACCCATTTCCTGACTCGGGAAATGACCTCTCCCGAAGGTTGGGCTCATTTCCTGACTCGGGAAATGACCTCTCCCGAAGGTTGGACCCCTTTCCTGACTCGGGAAATGACCTCTCCCGAAGGTTGGGCCCATTTCCGAGGCTCGGAAGGGGCCTCTCCCGAAGGTTGGGCCCATTTCCGAGGCTCGGAAGGGGGATGGGCAAGGGGTAAAAAAGATCCCGGACATCGTGCTGACTTGCATTGCTGCCCGGGATCTTCGTGTCGTCATTCCGATCTCACTTTGGGTATGTGAGCATCTCAGGATCGTACGGCGATCTACACTTTCTGCATCCCGAGGATGTCCAGCGCGCGATCGAGAATGGCTGTGTCGTCGATCATGACGATGCCGCCATCAGGACCCGGCTCGATGTGCAGACCGCAGCTCTTGCCGTCTTTGTAATTCTCACCACCGAAGTAGTTACGTACAGTCTCAACCGTCACGCCGAGATCTTCAGCGATGCGATGAATGGTACCATCAGGCAGACGGTCCTTGATTGACCGGAGCTCATTGAATGTGATTGTCCTTGTCATGGTTCGTTTCTGTTTTTATTAATCAATACTTGAATGAAATAACGGCCCGAAAATAGGGGCTATAATGGTTCTGGGCAAATCCCTGACGGCTATTTGTCTTGCAGTCGGTTCAGGATTTCTCGAATCTTCTCGTAAGTGGTTAGTCGCGTAGGCACAAGGGGCAGTCGTAAGCGATTCTCAATGAAGCCCATCATGTTGAGCATACTCTTGACACCGGCAGGGTTACCGTCGACGAAAAGCAGGTCGAAGAGCTCCATGAAACGCGAATGAATGACGCGCGCATTGTCATAATCGCCTTCGAGAGCCAGACGCACCATGCGACTGAATTCGCGAGGGAAGGCGTTGCCGATGACGGAGATGACGCCCACGGCACCAAGTGCAATAAGAGGATAGGTGATGCCGTCGTCACCGGAAATGACTTGGAAGTCGGCCGGCTTGTTTTTGATGATGTCGTTCATCTGTTTGATGTTCCCCGAGGCCTCCTTGACGGCGACAATGTTGCGGAAGGTGCGGGCCAGTCGCAGAGTCGTCTCAGCGGTCATGTTGGTACCCGTTCGTCCGGGGACGTTATAGAGGATCACGGGGCGCGTGGTGGCTTCAGCGATGGCTTCGTAGTGGCGGAAGATGCCTTCCTGCGAAGGCTTATTGTAGTAGGGGACGACGGAAAGGATGGCGTCCACGTCCTGTAAGTCGGCCTGTCGGAGCGTATCGACAACGGCGCGTGTGCAGTTGCCGCCCACGCCAAGGACGACGGGCACGCGTCGGCGCACTTGCGTCACGACCAGCCGCTTGATCTCCGCCTTTTCCGTCTCAGTCAGGGTGGGCGTCTCGGCCGTGGTGCCGAGCACGACGAGATAGTCCGTGCCGTTCTGCACCTGATATTCCACCAGCTTCACGAGCGCCTCATAATCCACACTGCCGTCCGCCTTGAATGGCGTCACCAGTGCGATCCCCATGCCTTTCAAATCAATCAGAGCCATGCCTTCTACGGTCTTTCAGTCCTTAGTTCATCCGGCCGATTTTGCCGATCGAATGGCCTCGAGGTAGGTCATAATGTGGCGGAAGAGGAAGGGGATGTCGTGCACATCGTCTTTCATAACGATGGAGAGGTCGAAGAGATCCATCCCCTGCTCGCGCTTGGCCCCGACCTTAAAGGCCGACGGGTGTTGGAGCATCAGGTAGCGCATGACGGGCACCTCCTCGCTCGTCAGGTCGAGCAGCAAGTCGACCGTGAGGTTGTTGAGCTGCGTACGCATGTTCTTGTCCGGGAAGCCCCACATGTCCACGTCCTTCCCCTCCTCGACGGGTAGGAAAGCGTAATCCCAGATCGGGGTGTCCTCGTCCTTGCGGGTGTAGACGCAGACGTGCACCGTCTTGCCCTTTTTCTTCAATGTATCAATGCACGGCTCGATGGCTTTCCAGTCGCGGGCCTCACACATGATGAGGACGTAGCGGATATCGTCCATCGAGCGATAGCAGTGCTCGCGTGTCGTGGCGTTCTTGGCCAGCGACCTTATTTTCTTGTTCAAAAAGTGTGTTGTAAGAATCATACCCCTATCAGTTTTAAGAATTCGTCTTCGTTGAGGAGTTTCACCCCCAATTTTTCGGCCTTAGCCAGTTTGGCCGGGCCCATATTTTCGCCTGCCAGCAGATAGTCCGTCTTGCCAGAGATGGCGGAGGCATTCCGTCCGCCGTGACGCTCGATCAGCTGCTTATACTCGTCGCGCGAATAGCGGGCGAAGGTGCCACTGATCACGAACGTGAGTCCCTTCAGCTTGTCCGATCGGACGCCATCGTCGTCGCTCTCGGCGACCGCCATTTGTAGGCCATGCGCCTTGAGCCGACTGACCATCGTCTGATTGCGCGCCTCGGCAAAGAAGTCCACCACGCTACGGGCGATCTTCTCGCCGATCTCGTCCGTCTCCATCAGCACCTCGACCGTGGCCTGCGCCAACTCGTCGATCGAGGGATGCGCGTAGGCCAACTTGGCCGCGATGTTCTCCCCCACGCCGCGTATCCCAAGGGCGAAAAGCACTCGGGCGTAAGGCACTTGCTTCGAGACCTCCAGACTGTCGCGATAGTTCTTCGCGCTCTTCTCAGCGAAGCGCTCGAGTCGCATCAGGTCGGCCGGAGTCACGTCGTACAGGTCCGAGGCGTCGCGTACGAGGCCGGCGTCATAAAGTGCTTCGACCGTCTCGGGGCCGATGTTGATGTTCATGGCCCGACGACTGACAAAGTGCACGATCCGACCCTTCACCTGCGGTGGGCAGCCCCACTCGTTCGGGCAGTAATGCGCCGCCTCACCCTCCACGCGCACCAACGGTGTACCACACTCCGGACACTGGCTGATGAACGCGACCGGTGCGCCATCGATTGACTCCGACCGATCCACCCCGACGATCTTCGGAATGATCTCGCCACCCTTCTCCACATACACACGGCAACCGAGATGCAGTCCGAGCCGCTCCATGATGTCAGCGTTGTGCAGCGAGGCACGGCGGACGGTGGTCCCGGCCAGCAGCACCGGCTCGAGGTTAGCCACCGGCGTGACCACGCCCGTGCGGCCCACCTGATAGTCGACCGAAACGAGGCGCGTCTCCGCCCGCTCGGCCTGGAACTTATACGCGATGGCCCACCGCGGACTCTTCGCCGTGGCTCCGAGCGCACGCTGCTGCCGAAGGGCGTTTACCTTGAGCACAATGCCGTCCGTAGCCACGGGCAGACGGTGGCGCTCGGTGTCCCAATGCGCGATGTAAGCCATGATTTCCTCCGGCGTGTGGCAGACACGCATGGCGTCGGACGTTTTGAATCCCCACCGGCGTGCCGCTTGCAAATTGTCGTAATGATTGTCCGTGGGCAGGTTGTCGCCCAACATATAATATAGGTATGCATCGAGGCGTCGCAAAGCCACAATGCGCGGGTTCTGGAGCTTCAGTGTGCCCGAGGCGGCGTTACGCGGATTGGCAAAGAGGGGCTCCTCCTGCGCCTCACGCTCTCGATTGAGGCGCTCGAACTCGGCCCACGGCAGGAGCACCTCGCCACGCATCTCAAGCCGCTCCGGCCAGCCCTCGCCACGCAGTCGGAGGGGGATGGAGCGGATGGTGCGCACGTTGGCTGTCACGTCGTCGCCACGCACGCCATCGCCGCGTGTCACGGCCGTCACGAGCCGCCCGCGTTCGTAAATGAGCGAGATCGATGTGCCGTCATACTTCAGCTCGGCCACCACCTCGAACGGCTCGCCGAGCGTCCGAGCGACGCGGTCGTAAAACTCCCGCACCTCGTCTTCGGAATACGTGTTGCCGAGCGAAAGCATAGGATATTGGTGTGCCACCTGCGTGAAGCCCTCCGTGAGGTCGCTGCCGACGCGCTGCGTGGGCGAATTGGGGTCGGCCCACTCCGGATGTGCGGCCTCGAGCTGTTGCAGCTCGCGCATCATCTCGTCATACGTATGATCGGAGATAATGGGCGCGGAAAGCACATAGTAGGCATGGTTATGCTCATCCAGCGCCTCCCGCAGCCTCTCGATCCTGTTTTTTATGTCGTTCATTTACTCTAAAAAACCTTTGTCGGACGCAAAAGTAAACAGCCGGCCGAAATCTTTATCGGGCCTCTGCCCCGCAGCAATCCCTCTCTGCTCCCCCGAGAGTGCCTTTTGCGCCACCATAATGCCATCCTCAAAGACAAACAGGGCCCCTGCCGGGGCTGGGAAGTTTGGCCGGGTACCAGAATAAACTTCCCTGCCTCGGCAGAGGCCTGCGCAAGGGTAAACAGGCGCCTGTTTAGGTTCCTGCATTTTGTGTAATGCCAAACAGGTGCCTGTTTAGGGCTACGCAATCTGCGCGAGGGCAAACAGGTGCCTGTTTGGGGCCACGCAGTCTGCGCGAGAGTAAACAGGCGCCTGTTTAGGGCCCTGCATTTTGTGTAATGCCAAACAGGTGCCTGTTTGGTCAAACCCCACTTTCTCCCAGCCTCGACAGAGGCCTTCCATGTCGCACTCACGCCTTATCTATCCAAAAAGCCCCTCGAATTATCGTCTATATTTGCCCGCCTTAACAACTGGATAACGTGATGAATAAACAGTTACGGCTAAAAGACAAAGCCTTCGAGCTTTATATCCCGGAGAGGGAAATTGTGGCGGCCATTGATCGTATGGCCGGAGAAATACGCCGCGATATGGAGGGGCGAGACCCGCTCTATGTGGGCATCCTCAACGGCGCATTCATGTTTGTATCTGAATTGGTGAGCCGACTCTCGCCCCAGTCTGAGCTGACGTTTGCCGCCTATTCGTCGTATCACGGCACCAAGTCCGACGGCATCGTCCGCGAACTGCTGCCCATACGCAACAAAGACACCGAGCGCCCGATTGTCCTCCTGGAGGACATCATCGACACGGGCTTGACCATGCAATACGTCACCCAGCGACTGCGCCAAGAGGGCGTCCGCGACGTACGCCTGGCCACCATGCTGCTCAAACCCGGATCGCTACAGTGCGACCTCCGCCCGGATTACGTGGGCATGGAGATCGACAACGACTTCATCGTCGGCTTCGGGCTCGATTACGACGGGCGCGGACGCATGGCACGTGACATCTATAAAATCGTAGAACTCTAATCTCTATAGCACTATGTTCAATATCGTAATATTCGGTGCACCCGGCTCAGGCAAAGGGACACAAAGCAAAATGATCGTCGAGCGTTACGGCTTCGACTACATCTCTACCGGCGACATGCTGCGCCAAGCCATCAGTCAGGGCAGCGAGCTGGGACGAACGGCTAAGGAATACATCGACCGCGGGCAACTCGTGCCCGACGATCTGATCGTCCGCCTCATCGCTGACTTCCTCGATGGCAAGCACGGATCGAAGGGCGTCATCTTCGACGGCTTCCCCCGCACCCTGAAGCAGGCCGAGGCGCTCAAGACGATGCTCAACGAACGCGGCACAGACATCCACATCCTGCTCGACCTGCAGGTGGAGGACGACGAACTGGTAGACCGACTCATCGAGCGCGGCAAGATCTCCGGCCGATCAGACGACAACCCGGAGACCATCAAGGCCCGACTCGACGTCTATCACACCCAGACGGCCCCCCTGGCTACGTATTACATCGGCGAAGGAAAGCACGTCGCCATCAAGGGCATCGGTCGAATCGAGGAGATTTTCGAACGCATTGCTGAGGCCATCGACCGCGTCAAAGACAGATAAATGGCTGAATCGAATTTCGTTGACTACGTCAAGATCTACTGCCGCTCGGGCAAGGGCGGCGCCGGGTCGGCCCACTTCCGCCGCGAGAAGTACATCCCGCGCGGAGGGCCCGACGGCGGCGATGGCGGACGGGGCGGACACGTCTATCTGCGCGGCAACCGGAACTATTGGACGCTGCTGCACCTCAAGTTCGAGCGTCACGTGGTGGCCACCTCCGGCCGTAGCGGCGGTGCCAAACGCAGCACGGGGCGTGACGGCGAAGATCGCATCATCGAGGTGCCCTGCGGCACGGTGGCCTTCGACGCCGACACGGGCGAATACCTCTGCGACGTCACCGAGGACGGGCAGCAGGTGATGCTGCTCAAAGGCGGACGCGGCGGCGCTGGCAACACCCATTTCAAGACAGCCACGAATCAGGCGCCGCGCTACGCTCAGCCGGGCGAGCCGGCCCAGGAGCGTAAGGTGGTGCTGCAACTCAAACTCTTGGCTGACGTCGGGCTGGTGGGCTTCCCCAATGCAGGCAAATCGACGTTGCTGTCGGTCGTCTCAGCCGCCAAGCCGAAGATCGCCGACTATCCCTTCACCACGCTGGAGCCTAACCTGGGCATCGTCAGCTGGCGCGACAATCGCTCGTTCGTCATGGCCGACATCCCGGGGATTATCGAGGGTGCCAGCGACGGTCGCGGACTCGGGCTGCGATTCCTCCGCCACATTGAACGCAACGCTTTGCTGCTCTTCATGGTGCCTGCTGACGCGGACGACATCCGTAAGGAGTACGAGATCTTGCTGGGCGAGCTGGAGCGCTACAACCCGGAGCTGATGGGCAAGAGTCGCATACTGGCCATCACCAAAAGCGACCTCCTCGACGAGGAGCTGACCGAGGCGCTGTCGGCCGACTTGCCCGACGATCTGCCCTGTCGCTTCATCTCGTCCGTCACAGGCCAAGGCATCACCGAGTTGAAAGACTTGCTCTGGCAGGAGCTGAACCGCGAGACCTTCCACGACGCCGACGCCATCGTCCACCGCGACATGGATATGAGCCTCGTGGCCGACGACGACGAAGCGTGGGACATCCCTCCCGAAGAGGAAGACGCCGACGACGCCGACGCCGATCTCGAGTTCGATTGGGAAGAAGAATAAGCCGCGGCCAACCGTAACATATACCGCAAGCAAAGAATGCCGGGGCCTGGTGCGCCAGGCAGCGAAGAATGCCGGGTACATGTGGGAGAGAATTCCCATCGTGTACCCGGCATTTTTTCTAATGATCGGCGACCATTCACAGCAGGTCGGCGCCTTGCACTCGCTCTGCGGCCTCACGGCGGATAGCCTGCCGTACGTCCTCGAACGCGGTGCGATCAGGATAGTACGTCATGGTGCCGCAGCGGAGCCAAGAGAGTGTGTCGGCATAACTCAGCAGGTGATCCAGATCGTGCGAGGCTACGAAGACGGTCTGCCCCCGCCGCCGATACTCCGTGAGTAGGGCCGTGACGAAGGCCGAAGAGCGAAAGTCGAGGCCGTTGAATGGCTCGTCAAGCAGCGCCAGCTCCGTGCGTCCTATGCAGCACACGCCGGTGCCAACGGCTACAAACACGCCTACCGCCCATCCCGTGGCCGACGCTTCATGAGGCAGCTCCGCCCGATGCAATCCGTAACCGACGGCTACGGCAATGGCCGCAAACAGCACCTTGGCCACCACAGGCAGCGCACCGAACAGCCGCGCCACGGATCGCAGTCGCAGCCCGAGGTAGAGGCGGTAAGGATGGAAAGAGGTTGGATTCATCACAGATTTCTTCTTGTTCCGTGGCCGCAAATGAACAACGCCGCGGCCAAAGGCACGTACCGCGGTAGGAGCCTGGTGCGCCAGGCAGCGAAGAATGCCGAGTACATGACGGGGAGGATTCCCATCGTGTACCCGGCATTTTTCGCTATTGGGTCGGCTTCATTCACAGCAGGTCGGCGCCTTGCACTCGCTCTGCGGCCTCACGACGGATAGCCTGCCGAACGCCCTCAAACAGCGTGCAAAGTCCAAAATGAGCCTCGGATTGCATTTTACAAGCGTGCAAAGTCTAAAATGAGCCTCAGATTGCTTTTTACAAGCGTGCAAAGTCCAAAATGAGCCTACAATCACACTTTACAAGCGTGCAAAGTCCAAAATGAGCCTCAGATCGCATTTTACAAGCGTGTAAAGTCCGAAATGAGCCTCAGATTGCATTTTACAAGCGTGTAAAGCCTGAAATGAGCCTCAGATCGCATTTTACAAGCGTGTAAAGCCTGAAATGAGCCTCAGATTGCATTTTACAAGCGTGTAAAGTCTGAAATGAGCCTCAGATTGCATTTTACAAGCGTGTAAAAATGGTTTGCGAAGAACTGGATGTACCCGGCGCGGCCTGAAGGGTCGGCCAAACATAGCCCGGAGCGAAACCCCGGGGAGTAGGCGAAGCGACACCTCAGAGGATACGATGTCCCCCTCCTGCTCTCCCCCCCCGGAACAATCATGCGCCAAGCCAAACTTCCCATCGCTGACATGAATCATGGCACGGGCTTTGTAAGCCTCGCGGGCGCGCTGCGATGACATATACCTATATAATAGGTCGACGCTCCGGCCGTGATCGGGGCGCGGCGTTATCTTTGCCAGCCATTTTTATAGGAAAGAAAAGAACAGGATGAGTAAGAAAGCAAGAGAGAGGTTATACATGTCGGACACGCACGACATAGACGAATCAATGGGCGCCGTGATGCCCATACTGATGGATTGCGATAAGGATGAAGATTTCTCGGAAGGTATGGACAAGGTGGGCGAGACGCTCCCCATCCTGCCGCTACGCAACATGGTGCTCTTCCCCGGCGTGGCCATGCCCATCTTCGTGGGGCGGCCGAAGTCGATGCGCCTGATCCGAGAGGCTTCACAGCGGAAGATCTTAGTCGGTGTCGTCTGCCAAAAAGATGCGGAGGTGGAGGAACCCGGCCTGGATGACCTCTACCCGATCGGCACCGTGGCCGAGGTGTTGCGTGTGCTGGAGATGCCCGACGGATCGACGACGGCCATCCTACAGGGACGCAAACGCATGGCCCTGCACAGCCTGGTCGACACGGAGCCTTACCTAAACGGCGCCATCTCGCTGCTCGACGATCAGCCCGCGGGCAAGGACGACCGCGAGTATGAAGCCCTCATCTCTACCATCAAGGATCTCACGATAAAGATGATCGAAGCGGCCGGCGATCCGCCCCGCGAGCTGGTCTTCTCCATCCGCAACATGCAGAACACGATGTACATGCTCGGCTTCGCCTGCTGCCACATCGTGGCTAACCCGGACGAGAAGCAGGAGCTGCTGGCCATCGACGATGTGAAGAACCGCGCCTACCGCCTCCTCTTCATCCTCAACCGCGAATATCAGCTGATCGAGCTCAAGGCGTCGATCCAAATGAAGACGCATGAGGACATCAACAAGCAGCAGAAGGAGTACTTCCTACAGCAGCAGATGAAGGCCATCCAGGAGGAGCTGGGCGGCAGCATGAACGACATCGAGATCCGCGAGCTGCGCGCGCAGGCCAAGAAGAAAAAGTGGCCCAAGGAGGTCGGCGAGACGTTCGAAAAGGAGCTGGCCAAGCTGGAGCGCATCCACCCACAGTCGCCCGACTACTCCATCCAGTCGCAATACGTGCAGACGATCGTCGGCCTGCCGTGGGGTACGTACAGTCGCGACAACTTCAGCCTGCCGCACGCCCAACGCGTCCTCGACCGCGATCATTACGGCATGGAGAAGGTCAAGGAGCGCATCATCGAACATCTGGCCGTGCTCAAGCTCAAGCGCGACCTGCGCTCGCCCATCCTCTGCCTCTACGGCCCTCCGGGCGTCGGCAAGACGTCGCTCGGACGATCCGTGGCCGAAGCGCTGGGACGCAAATACGTGCGCGTCTCGCTGGGCGGCCTGCACGACGAGGCCGAGATCCGAGGCCACCGACGCACCTACATCGGCGCCATGATGGGCCGCATCCTGCAAAACCTGCAAAAGGCGGGCACGTCGAACCCCGTCTTCGTGCTCGACGAGGTGGACAAGGTGGGCAGCGACTTTAAGGGCGACCCGGCATCGGCCCTCCTCGAAGTGCTCGACCCGGAGCAGAACACCACCTTCCACGACAACTACCTCGACATCGATTACGACCTGAGCAAGATCCTCTTCATCGCCACGGCCAACAACCTGAACACGATCTCGCAGCCCCTACTCGACCGCATGGAGCTGATCGAGGTCAGCGGCTACATCTTGGAGGAGAAGATCGAGATCGCCATGCGTCACCTGATCCCCAAACAGATGGAGGCACACGGCATCACGAAGGGCACCGTGCGCTTCCACCGAAACACGGTGCGCGCCATCATCGACTCCTACACGCGGGAGAGCGGCGTGCGGTCGTTGGAGAAGAAGATCGCCAAGATCATGCGGCGGCTGGCGCGCAAGATTGCCTCGGACGAGGCCGTGCCGGCGGTGCTCAAGGTGGACCACCTCCGGGAGTATCTCGGGCCGGTGGAGTACACCCGCGACAAGTATCAAGACAACCGTTACGCGGGCGTCGTCACAGGGCTGGCCTGGACGGCCGTCGGGGGCGAGATCCTCTTCGTGGAGTCGAGCTTGAGCCGCGGCAAGAGTGCCAAGCTCACCATCACGGGCAACCTGGGCGACGTGATGAAGGAGTCGGCCATCTTGGCCCTGGAATACGTCCACTCCCACGCCGCACAGCTCGGCATCGAGGAGTCGCTGTTTGAGAATTGGAACGTGCACATCCACGTGCCCGAGGGCGCCATCCCGAAAGACGGCCCGAGCGCGGGAATCACCATGGTGACGTCGCTCGTCTCCACCTTCACGCGCCGCAAGGTGAAGAGCAACCTAGCCATGACGGGCGAGATCACGCTCCGCGGCAAGGTGCTCCCCGTGGGCGGGATCAAGGAGAAGATCCTTGCAGCCAAGCGGGCCGGCATCCGCGAGATCGTGCTCTGCGAGGAGAATCGCAAAGACGTGGAGGAGATCAACCAGACGTACGTCGAAGGCTTGACGTTCCACTACGTGGCCGACATCATGCAAGTGATCGACACGGCGCTGCTCGACGAGAAAGTGAAGGATTGATCAGGGTTTTCAGCCCCCTCCGCACTTTTGGAAATGCCTGCGGAACTTCCGCAAGCATTTCCAAAACCTCATCGGACACAAAAAAAATCTCCGGGAGAGCCATTCATCAGTGCTCTCTCGGAGATTTTTTGGTTTCACGGGGTAAGGGTATGCCATACGCGCCCCGACCTTTCCTGTACTCGGTAAACTCTAGGGGGGGGCGGAGGCATTCCTGATGCCCGTCCGGGGGACTTACATCCCCTGCCGCTTGGCCTCGTCCCAGATGGCGTCCATCTCGGCCAGCGTCATGTCCTTGAGCGAGCGGCCGCGGCGGATGGTCTGCGCCTCGAGGTAGTCGAAGCGACGGCGAAACTTGGCGTTCGTGCGCTCCAGCGCATTGTCTGGGTTGATGCCGTAGAGGCGCGCGGCGTTGATGACGCTGAAGAGGAAGTCGCCCATCTCCGCCTCGGAGGCATCGGCGTCAGCGCGATCCAGCTCGGCGCGTAGCTCGCCCAATTCCTCGCTGACCTTGTCCCACACCTGCTCGCGACGCTCCCAATCGAAGCCCACGTTGCGCGCCTTGTCCTGCATGCGGTAGGCCTTGATGAGCGCGGGCAGCGACGTCGGCACACCGTCCAGCACGGTGCGGTTGCCGTCCTTCTCCTTCAGCTTCAGCTGCTCCCAGTTCTGCTCCACGCGGTGCGTGCTGCCCTGAACGTCGGTCGTGCCATAGACGTGCGGATGGCGATAGATCAGCTTCTCGCAGAGCGCGTCGCAGACGTCCTTGATGTCGTACTCGCCTTTCTCCTGGCCGATCTTGGCGTAAAAAACGATGTGGAGCAGCAGGTCGCCCAGCTCCTTTTTGATCTCCTCGGGATGATCTTTGAGGATGGCCTCGCTCAGTTCGAAGGTCTCCTCGATGGTGTTTGTGCGAAGGCTTTCACGCGTCTGCTCGCGGTCCCACGGGCATTTCTCCCGCAGGTCGTCCATGATGTCGAGCAGGCGGCCGAAGGCCTCCATCTTTTCTTCTTTCGTATGCATGATGTGTGTGTCAATTGAAAATCTAAGAAGCTAAAAACGAAAAACGACCGGGTACCTAATGGGGTTGGTGGCGTGTACCCGGCCATTTTTCGTTGTTCGTTTTTAGCTGTTCGTTATTCGTTATTCGTTTCGCCTTGTTGTTTATACCGCGTCAGGCCGTCCTCAAGGAAGCGGACGTACTTCGACGCATCCTCATCGAAGGCGTACGACGGGGCGAGCGGCCGACCCTCGTTGTCGAGGATCACGTAGAAAGGCTGCGCATTGGCGCCAAACTTCGAGCGTTGCAGGTAGCTCCACTTGTCGCCGATCGTTTTCAGTCGGCGCTCCTTCTCGTTCTCCGTGATGGTGAGCGCTTCGGGCAGCTTCGTCTTGTCGTCCACCATGAGGGTGATCAGGACATACTTCTCTTCGAGCAACTTCTTCACCCGCGCATCCGTCCAGACGGCCGCCTCCATCTTCCGACAGTTCACACAACCGTAGCCCGAGAAGTCGATCAGCACCGGTTTCTTCACGCGTTTGGCGTAAGCCATACCCGCCTCGTAATCCTCAAACACGGCGTGCACATCATCCTTATACAGGTTGAAATCTTGCGTGTAGAGCGGTGGAGCAAAGGCGCTGACGGCCTTCAGCGGCGCCCCCCAGAGGCCGGGGATCATGTAAACGGAAAAGGCGAGCGAGACGATGGCCATGAAGAGCCGCGGCACAGAGACGTGGCGCAACTCACTGTCGTGGCTGAAGCGGATCTTGCCTAACAGGTAGAACCCGAGCAGGGCAAAGATGACGATCCACAGCACGAGGAACACCTCACGGTCGAGCAACCGCCAACCGTAAGCCAAGTCGGCCACGGAGAGGAACTTCAGCGCCAGCGCCAGCTCCAAGAAGCCCAGCACCACCTTCACCGAGTTCAACCAGCCGCCCGACTTGGGCATGTTTTGCAGCATGTTCGGGAAGATGGCAAACAGTGCGAAGGGGATGGCCAGCGCCAGCGCAAAGCCAAACATACCGACGGCCGGACCGATGGTCTTGCCCTGCGATGCAGCCTCGACGAGCAATGTGCCAATGATCGGTCCCGTGCACGAGAACGACACAAGCGCCAGCGTGAAGGCCATGAAGAAGATGCTCAGGATGCCCGACGTAGAGTCCGCCTTGCTGTCCATGCGGTTCGTCCACGACGCCGGCAGCACCAGCTCGAACGCCCCGAAGAACGACACGGCAAACAGCACCAGCAGCGCGAAGAAGAGGATGTTGAACACCGCGTTCGTCGACAAGTCGTTCAGCGCACTCGCCCCGAACACACCCGTGATGAGCAACCCCATCGCGACGTATATAATGATGATCGAGGCACCGTAGATCAGCGCATCGGCGATGGCTTTGCGGCGGCTCTTGTTACGCTTGAGGAAGAAGCTGACCGTCATCGGAATCATCGGCCATACGCACGGCGTGAGTAGTGCGATGAGTCCGCCCGCAAGGCCGGCCAAGAAGATGTAGATCCACGACGTATCCGCGGCCGAAACGGTCGCGTCGCCGAAGGACTTCAGGTTGTCGATCACCGGCGTCCACCATTCCGGGCGATCCGTCAGCATCCCCTTGGGCGTCGTCGACTGCGATCCGCCTGACGCGATCCCTCCGGGACCGTCCGCACTCGTAGCGTCGGATGCGGCATCGTCCGTAGCCGTGTCGGCGTTGTCCACATCCGAGCCAGCGTCCGTGCTGCCATCCGTCGCAGAGGGTTCAGCCGCCTGCTTGGTGCGCGCCACATGTTTGCGATCGAAAGTGAACGACTCCGTCTCAGGCGGCAGACACGACTCGTCGTTGCAGGCCATAAACTCCACTTCGCCCACCATCTTGAACGCCTTCGGGTCGGTCACACGGATCTTCTGCGTGAACGTTACCGAATTGGAGTACCACCGCAACTCAAGGCCCGGGTACGACACCTCGTCACGCGTCACGGTCGGGCGCACCGAGGCCGTAGGCTTGCCCACCAGCTCGGCGCCCTTCAGCTTTTCGTATTTGATCGACGTGGAGATCGGCCCGCCCTTGGGCAGATTCATGTCATAAATGTGCCACCCCCGATTGATTGTGGCCGTGAAGGTCAACGTCTTCTCAGCCTCCTCGGAGTCTTCCAAATTGATTTTCCACTTCACCGGCGTCAGGATCTGCGCCTGCACCGATGCTGCGATAAGCATTAACAGTCCGAACCAGCGGACACTTCGTTTTATCTTTTCCATGCGATGAATGAATGTGTTTGTTTTTCCGGGGCACAAAACTAAACGTTTCGTTTTCACACAAAAATGCGCCGGAAAGGTGTGGAATCGAAATCCCTCCTACCCTCCGGCGCACATTCCCATGCGTAGCGCTGTGCGCGCTTTACTCCAGACCGGCCTTAAATCTTACCGACCAAGTCGATGCTCGGCTTGAGCGTCTTGTTGCCCTTCTTCCAGTTTGCGGGGCACACCTCGCCGTCGTGTCCGGCAACGAACTGCGCAGCCTCCACCTTGCGGAAGAGCTCCTCGGCGTTACGGCCGATGCTGTTGTCTTGGATCTCGGCCACCTTGATTTGGCCTTCGGGGTTCACCACGAACGTGCCGCGGTAAGCCATGCCCGACTCCTCGATCATCACGCCGAAAGCGCGTGAGAGGGCGCCGGTGGTGTCGGCCAGCATCGGGTAGGTGATCTGACGGATGCTATCCGATGCGTCGTGCCATGCCTTGTGAACGAAGTGTGAGTCTGTGCTCACGGCGTACACCTCTACGCCAGCGGCCTTGAAGTCGTTGTACTTGTTCTGCAGATCGAGCAGCTCGGTGGGGCACACGAACGAGAAGTCGGCGGGATAGAAAAAGAATACGGCCCACTTGCCTTCGATGTCCTTATTCGTCACTGTTTTGAACTCTCCGTTATGGAATGCCTGAACCTTAAATTCAGGTACTTGCTGATTGATGATAGGTAGCATGAAATATGACTGTTTTGATGATGTTTTACTTGTGGAAATTGTAACCGTTACAAATCCGATGCAAATGTAAGCGCATTTCTCAATTCTGCAATATCGAGATTGCAAAATCGAAGCCGCAAAGCCCTTTCGAGAAGTGGGCGAAAGGGATCGAGAGATGAGATCTGATGCCGGAAGTTGGGGCGACGCCATTGTTTTCAAGAGAGGGCCTCTCCCGAGCGGCGGCAAGACGTTTTTCGAGTCGAGAAGCATTCATCGCCTATCGAACGGACGAATTGTCCCTGAGAGAAGGCTTCGATTCATGCTCCGCGGAACTATTTCTCACCCGAGATCCCTTCTCGGCCTTCAAATGGAGGGTAGAATCAATCGAGGAGAGAATGTCGGGAAGTATTTTCAGCTCTTCATGCTATCACATGAATCCAATCAATCTGTCATATATAGATTCGTGCATACACATAGATATATAATTAGTCCTTATATATCATCCCGCACACACGTGAATATGAATAACTACTCTATCACTATTTCGTGCACACACGTATACATGACAGATATACGCATCTGATCCATCTTATCCTGTGTACAGGTAAGAGCTTATACGATTATCCGTTATACGTGCAAGCAATAAATCATAAGATAATCTATTTCATATCGAAATGTATGGATGTAATAGAGAAAACAATCTTATATACCTCTTTCTGCATCCACATGAAGATGAAATCAATCTATTTCCTATGATTATCCGCACACATCCTTTTGAAAGAAGGATATATCAGAATAAGTGCATGCACATTCTTATTCACACAAATAGATCAGCTCTTCGTGCATGCACGAAAAAGTGAATAAAACACCGAAGAAGGGTTTGCAACATGTTTCGAAGATGCCGAGAAAGGCGGCGGGAGCTTTGCGAGGTGTTTCTTGTATGCTTCGATATGAAAAGGGCCTCGAGCGATCTGTTTCTTGTCTCAACAGAAAGCCCGAGGCCTGTTTGTATCCTTCTTTTCTTGCCTTGATGCAAGAAAAGAAGCAAAAGAAAATCAAGGCGTCAGGGACGCCGGCCGATTTTGTCGGGTGCCCGATAGATCATTGACCGTCTACGGCACGGCGGAGGCGCTCGAGGGCCTCGCTGAGGATGGCGCGGGGGGTGCCGACGTTGATGCGCATGTAGCCTTCGCCACCGGGGCCGAACATCTCACCGTCGTTGAGGGCGAGGTGGGCGCGGCGGACGAAGAGGTCGATGAGGGCGTCGTGATCGAGGTTGAGGCCGCGGCAGTCGAGCCAGACGAGGAAGGAGGCTTCGGGGCGCAGCGGGCGGATGGCGGGCAGGTGGCGCGCGAAGTAGTCGATCAGATAGTCAATGTTGGCCTCCACGTAGCTGAGCATGGCGCGGCGCCAAGGCTCGCCGTAGCGGTAGGCGGCGATGGTAGCGATGGGTGCGAAGAGGGTCGGCTCGTCAAGCTCGTTGGCCGAGAGCCAGCGGTAGAAGCGCCGACGGAGGGTGTCGTTCGGCACGATGGCGTAGGAGCTGACGATGCCGGCGATGTTGAACGTCTTCGAGGGGGCGCCGAAGGTGATGCTGCACGCCGCGGCCGCGTCGGAGACGGTGGCGAAGGGCGTGTGGCGGTGGCCGTAGAGGGTCATGTCGGCGTGGATCTCGTCGGAGATGACTAGGACGCCGCGGCGGTAGCAGATGTCGGCCAGTCGGCGGAGTGTCTCGGGGCTCCAGACGATGCCGGCGGGGTTGTGCGGGTTGCTGAGCAAGAGCATGCGGCACTTGGGGTCGGTGTCTAAGAGGCGGTCCAGGCCGTCGAGGTCCATGGCGTAACGACCGTCCTCGAGCGGGAGGAGTGGGTTGTAGACCACCTCGCGGTCGTTGCCCTCGGGGGTGAGACGGAAGGGGTGGTAGACGGGCGGCTGGATGACGACTTTCTCGTCAGGTCGGAGGAAGACGTTGATGGCCATACCGATGCCCTTGACGATGCCGGGGATGTAGGCGAGCCACTCAGGGCGAACGTCCCAGTGGTGGTGTTCGTTGATCCAGCGGATGATGGTGGGGCGATAGTCGGACGGCTCGACGGTGTAGCCGAAGAGGGAGTGCTCGAGGCGCCGGCGGAGGGCGTCGGTGATGAAGTGCGGGGTCTCGAAGTCCATGTCGGCCACCCAAAGGGGCAGCAGGTGGGCGTTGCCGTAGCGCGGTTGGAGGGCTTCGAGTTTGAGTGCGCCGGTGCCACGGCGGTCGATGACTTTGTCGAAATTGTAGGTGGACATCTGTTACGAGTTATAAGTTACGAGTGAGGGCGGACCAGCCAGTGTCCGCTCGTTTAGTTATTAGTTAGTCGGACACGGCTTGCTTGAGATCGTCGAAGAGGTCGTCGGGGTCTTCGAGGCCGATGGAGAGGCGGATGAGGTTCTCCTGAATGTCCATGTCGCGGCGTTGCGCTTCGGTGAAGTTGCCGAAGATGGTGCTGGCCGGGTGGATAGCGAGCGATTTATTGTCGAAGAGGTTCGTGGCGCGGCGGACGAGCTGAAGGCGGTCGATGAAGCGGAAGCAAGCATCGCGGTCGGCCAACTCGATGGTGAGCATGGCGCCGGCAGTGTCTCCAAACTGCTGGCGCGCCAGGTCGTGGTAGGGGTTGTCGGGCAGACCGACGTAGTTCACTGCGCGGACGGCGGGGAGTTCGCGGAGGCGTTCGGCCAGACGGAGGGCGCTGGCGGCCTGGACGCGATAACGGGCGTCGAGCGTCTCGAGTCCGATGGTCTGCATGTAGGCTACGTGAGGCGTCATGTAGGCGCCGAAGTTGAAGAGCATCTCGGTGCGCATGCGGCGGCCAAAGTCGGGCGCGGTGCCATAGTCAGCCACGAGTCCGCCGATGGAGGTAGCGCCGCCGGAGAGGTATTTGGTGGTGGAGACGATCTCGACGTCAATGCCGAGTGCGCGGGCGTCGAAGCAGGTGAAGGGGATGAGCGTGGTGTCGGCCATGAGAGGCACGCCACGGCTACGGGTGATGCGCGAGAGGGCGGGCAGGTCGACCACCTCCATCTGCGGGTTGGTGATGATCTCGAGGAAGAGGGCGCAGGTGCGGTCATCGACAGCCTGCTCTACGGCGTGGAGGTCGGTCAGGTCGCAGAGCACGGGCTCGATACCAAACCGCCGGAGTGTGCCGGTGATGAGGGAGTAGGTGTTGCCGAAAAGGTGGCGCGAGGTGACGATCTTCCGTCCCGATTCAGCCAACGCAAGGAGGGCGTTGCTGATGGCGGCCATGCCGGAGCTGAGCGCGATGACGTCGGTGGCACCGGTGAGTGCACGGACCTTATTCTCGAAGAAGGTCACGGTGGGGTTCATGACGCGCGAATAGTCCGGGTCGTCGGTACGACCGCAGAAGGCATCAGTCATGCTGACGGCGTCGCCAAACTCGTAGGAGGCGGTGTGATAGACGGGCATGCTCAGCGCGTTGTAGGCGTCCGGGCGCTGGAATTGGGTGTGGATGGCTTGCGTTTGTTTCTTCATTCTTCGTTCGCTGTATATGTATCTGCTTTTATTCTTGAAATCGGCGCAAAAGTAGAGATAAATAAGAGAGAAAGCCGACAATGCAGTATTTACACTTGCATCATCGGCTTTAATTTGGAATGTTATTCTACTTCCTATGCCTTTCTATGACCACGAATAGAATGAAACGCTGGCCTCGGCAGGAAAAGGCAGGTGAATGGTTCTGCGCAGCTTCCTCTTAATGGTCGGGTTACATCACCTCCTCAGGAAGGACGAACTGCATCTCATCGCGCATGAGGGAGATCTCCTCGGGATCAATGCCAGTGCGGAGCAGCGCGGGGCGGTCGGCGTCGAAAAGGTTGGCAAAGAAGTCGAAGTCCTTACCTGCGGCAGCTTGTAGATAGTAGGCGTAGGCCTCCTTGACGTGACCCGAAGCCCACTCCGTATGGCCGGCATTGAGATAGTCCTCCGGCTGCGGCTGCTCGGCGATGAGCTTGCGATAGGTGGTGCGCGCTTGGTCGTACTTGCCAAGAACGAATGAGCACCAAGCCACACCGCGCCCTCCCTTGGCGTTGGTCGGGTCGAGGTAGTCGACCTTGAAATAGTATTTCAGCGCCTCGTCGTACATCTTCTGCTCCAGGTAGCAGTGACCGATGTGGAGCAGTACGGACAGGTTGTCAGGCTCCAGCCGCTCGTGGCGGAGCAGGAACTCGAGGGCACGGGCGGGCTGCTTGAGGGCGCGATAGCAGGCAGCGATACGCCGGAGGAGCCATTTGCTGTCGGGGTTGATCAGCTCGGCGCGGAGGTATTCGCGCAGGGCACCATCCACGTCGCCGATCGACTGGAGACAGTAGCCGAGCTTCTGGTGGAGCATCTCGCTGTCGCCCTCGCCTCGCTGAAGCAGCTCCTCGTAGATGGGTCGGGCGTCGTCGGGGTAGCCCTTGCGGAGGTAGACCTCGGCGATGCGGAGGAGCGTCTCGGCGTCACTGAGGTAGGGCCGAAGGATGGGGAGGCGGTGGAAGTCGAGGCCGCAATTGAAGATGTCGTCGAAGTCGCCACGGCCGGGATGGAGCTTGTAGAAACGATAGAGGTTACGGATGTAGAGGCCGATGAGTCGCTCCTCGTGCTTGCCGCGATCGCCCAGTTCGGCGGCCTCCTGCTCGCGAAGCTGGGTCAGGTCGCCGCGGAGCTGCTCGCCCAGCGCGCGCCGTTGCATGTCAGGCAGGTGGAGCATGCTGAAGCAGAAGGAATACTTGTCGGAGTCGCACATAAAGGCGGCCAAGCTCAGTATACCGTCGACGAAGCCGTCGCCGTTGCGGTCACGGAGGGCCGTGTGGCGAGGGGTGAAAGGCAGGAACCAGTTGCCCGTCTCGTGGAAGAAGGGGAAGCGCTTGAGCGGTCCGAAGGTGGTGTGAAGCAGGTCGATGCCCTCCTCTTGCAGTTCGCCGTATTCGCGCATCCAGGCTGACAGCTTGTCGCTCCGCCCAACCATGCGCTCCATCCATTCGGGATTCATCTCCTCGCCAGCAATCTCCTTGAGGAAGTCCGTCGTAGGGCCCTTGCCGCCTTGTGTGGTCAGCTTCATGATCTCGGGCAGAATCTCGTCTTTGAGTCGATGGGCCACCTTCTCCGTTTCGCGGGTGAGGATGAAGCGGACGATGACGGAGGAGAGTCGGCGGCGGAAGTCGGGCATCTCGGCCAGCATCTCGAGGCGTTCCTGCACCTCGGGATAGAGCTCCAGCCGATCGCTGTACGTGTAGAGCGTGAGGCAGATGGCCACGAGCGCTTGCAGACTGACGTTGACCGTGTCGGCGTCAGAGAGTGTGGCGGCGTCAAAGAGCAAGCGCATCTTTTCTCGATCGAACGACGCTTGCAAACCGAGCAGAAGGGCAGAGACGAGAAGCGTTTTCACGTCGGTGGGGAACGAGTGACTGCACAGCGCTTCACGTATGGCAGACGCGGTGTCGGTGTCGATAAATTCGGTCGTCCAGAGCGCATCGAAGAGACGATTGGCCGCGGGCTCGCCGTGCTCACGGTCGCCGGCCTCAGCGTAAAGCGCCACCTGCCGCAACAGGGACGTGATGCCAATGCCCGCATAGCGGACGGAGCGACGGACGGAGTAATAAGTAGCGGGTGAGATGTCGCCAAAGGCTGCGTGACGGACGGCGTCGGCCAGCTCATAAGCACGGCGACGGATGTCGGCACGGATGCGGTGACGCGTCGGGTCGTTGGAGCCTTCGACGTAGTAGTGCAACATATATCTATATGTGTTCTGTAGCTCCTCGACTCGGGAGGTGAAGGCGTGTTGGCCGGTGACGGTGATGAAATGAGTGAGCAGGTCGAAAGCCTCCTTCATCTGGCCGTTGTCGATTCGCCTGACGAGATTTTTATAGGTGTTGGTAAGCTCTTGGAGAGTCATTGGTTGGGGGTCTATATTGGAGTGATGGGGTATTTCGTGTGAAATAAAATGCCAGTTGATTTTACAAATGCCATGCCAAAAGGCGGATAAACATCTCACCTCCAGACATGGCTCGAGGCCATAGGCCGCGCATATCTTTGCGGCGTAAATCATAAGCGAGTCATACAATGAAGCGTAAGTTGAAAAAGAACAAGATCGTCATGCGTACGATTATCGTAAAGAAGAAGCCCACGCAGCCGCGGTGGGTGATCGACCCGGAAACGGGAGAGAAGATCTCAAGAACAGGACTTGCGATGCGAGAATGTCGGAGACGCGGTGGACTGCTTGAGGTTGTTGATATGGATGCCGTGTTAAAGTGAAGCGCCGTGAGATACCTGTTGGATACGAACATCTTGGTCTTTTTGGCATTGGATCAAGAGGAACTATCTCGAGAAGTCCGTGATATTGTAGAGAACTACTCCAATACACTTTGCACAAGCGCGATCTGTATGGTTGAGCTACTCCAGCTCTATCGCATTGGCAAGATCCGCTCAAAGCATAAAACGATCGATGCCATACTCCGCATTCTGATTGACCAGTTCTCGTTAGAGGTTTTGCCTTTTGGAGATAGGCAGATAAAGACCTTGAAAAATCTGCACATCGCCAACGACCACAACGACCCGTTCGACCACATGGTAATCTCACACGCCATCACGGATCGACTGATTCTGATTAGTTCCGACAGAAAGTTCGAACGCTACGTATCCCAGCGGCTCGATTTTGTCTTTAATGTGAGATGAGGAAATGAATGGACGCCGTGAGGAGCAATGAACGTGGGGGAACTTACTTGAGGTAGGCTCCTCCACGTTCGTTTTTCGTGCCTCCATTTTCCGCTTTTCCCATTCGGCCTACTTTTGCCGCGCGTTGAGGACGAGGATGAGTGAGATTTCATTTCGACTCACATCCTCGGGGTGTTTCATAAATGGATGAAGTGCAAGACGCAGAGACTGAGGGCGAGGGAGTGTGCTAAAGCACATGACCGAAGCCCGAATGTCGAATGCGACGCCGCAATTCGCCATTTATGGAGCACCCTCAACGAATGAAAGTGGTATCCAAGTGATTTTTTATCCCTATTTATTTCGACAGATATGTACAACAAACTGAACGACACCATCACCAGACTGATGGGGCTGCGCTACCGCTCGCATCCGTGGCACGGCATTGAGGTGGGCAAGGAGGCCCCGCAAGTGATCACGGCTTTTATTGAAATGGTGCCCACGGACACGGTGAAGTATGAGCTGAACAAGGTGAACGGCTTCCTCTGCATCGACCGTCCGCAGCGCTACTCGAACGTTGTGCCGGCGCTCTACGGCTTCATTCCGCAGAGTTATTGTGGAGAGGGCTTCGCCAAGTACTGCATGGACCAGCTCAAGCGAGAGAATATCATGGGCGACCATGACCCTCTGGATATCTGTATCCTGACCGAGAAGGACATTGCCCACGGCGACATCATCGCCTCCGTGCGACCCATCGGCGGACTGCGCATGCTGGACGGTAACGCGGCGGACGACAAGATCATCGCCGTGCTGCAAAACGACGCTACGTATGATTCATACAACGACATCGGCGACCTGCCCAAGATTGTCCTGGAGCGACTCAAGCACTACTTCCTTACCTACAAGGACATGCCGGGCGAGAAGAAAAAGAACGTCGAGATAGCCAACGAATACGGCCGCGAGGAGGCTTACGAGGTGATCCGACACTGCCTCGAGGACTACAAGATCTACCTCGACGAAATGCACGACATCTTACGATAAAAGACTACAGACATGATCATTCGCGATTTTACGGACAACGATCTGTACAAATTCAGCGTCATGAACGCTATCCAAAAGAAGTTCCCCGACGCGGAGGTCGTCTATCGCTTCGTCAACCGTGGCGAGACGCCCTTCCCCGAGGGCTTCGGCGAGGCCCTGCGCCGCGAGGTGGACGCTATGCGCACGCTCTTCTTGACGGACACCGCTGAGGCCTTCATGCGCCGTCGCTGCTACTACTTCGACAATGTCTTTTTCGACCTCCTCAAAGGCTTCCGCTTTAACCCCGCCGAAGTCACGGTGGTGCAAGAAGGCGGGCGACTGGAGGTCGAAGTGCGCGGACTGTGGTATCGCACCGTGCTCTGGGAGGTGCCCCTCATGGCCATGATCTCCGAGCTCTATTACCGCATGACGGGCGCCACGCCCGCGGCCGACGCCGACGATCGTGCACGCGCCAAAGCGCGTCGCTTCGAGGAGCTGGGCGCCGAGCTGTCGGAGTTCGGCACCCGAAGGCGCTTCTCGTTCGAGGTGCAGGACCGCGTCATCGGCATCCTCAAGGAGTGCATGCCGCGCGTGCTCAACGGCACATCAAACGTCTACCTGGCCATGCTCCACGACCTCATTCCCATGGGCACCCACCCCCACGAATGGTTCATGTATCACGGCGCCCACTACGGCTACCGCGTGGCCAACGAGATGGCGATGGAGAACTGGGTCGACGTCTACGACGGTTACCTCGGCATCGCCCTGCCCGACACCTTCACCTCGACCGACTTCTTCAAGAGCTTCTCCACCAAATACGCCAAGCTCTTCGACGGCCTGCGCTGCGACAGCGGCGACCCCTTCGAGTTCACCGAGCGCGCCCTCAGCTACTATGAGCGCCACCGCATCGACCCGAAAAAGAAGACCGTGGTCTACAGCGACAGCCTCGACCTCGAAGCCATCGCCCGCATCAAGAGCCACGTGGCCGGCCGCCTGCACGACGTCTATGGCGTCGGCACCTTCCTCACCAACGACGTCGGTGTGCAGCCCCTCAACATCGTCATCAAGCTCTTCGAGGTCAAGCCCAAGGGCGAAACGAACTTCCTGCCCGTGGTCAAGCTCTCCGACTCCCCCGGCAAGCACACCGGCGACCCGGACGAGATCGACCTCTGCAAGCGCATGCTGAAACTCTGATCTGATGCGCGCTGCAGACCCCGAATCGCCTTCCCCAACGAGTGATTTTTGCTGGTGCATGAGTGATTTTTGCTCACGCACCAGCTTTTTTTGCTCGTCCACGAGTGATTTTTGCTCGTCCACGAGTGATTTTTGCTCGTCCGCGAGCTTTTTTTACTCGAGCACGAGCTTTTTTTGCTCGATCACGAGTGATTTTTGCTCGAGCATGAGCTTTTTTTACTCGTCCATGAGCAAAAAAAGCTCGTCCGTCGGGGCCTCGTCACGGTCCGCCATCCACAGGTTTTGCCGCGAGACGTCCTCGACCTCTCGCGAGACCTTCCGAACCTCTCGCGAGAAGTAAATTACCTCTCGTGACACCTTCCGAACCTCTCCGGAGAAGTAAAATACCTCTCGCGAGACCTTCCGGACCTCTCGTGAGAAGTAAATTACCTCTCGCGACACCTTCCGAACCTCTCGTGAGAAGTAAAATACCTCTCGCGAGACGTTTTTTACCTCAAACCCCATTTTCCCGCAGATATGATCGTAGCCGAACAGAAGAGACAAGAGAACATCGTCGAGTACCTTTTATATATGTGGCAGGTGGAAGACCTGATCCGGGCCAACGCCCTCGACAGCGACCGCATCCGCCGCACCCTCGTGGCCCGTTACGACGTGGCCGACGATGTGCGCGAACGCATCGCCCAGTGGTATGACAATCTGACAGACATGATGCGCAGCGAAGGCGTCGTCGAGCACGGCCACCTGCAGATCAACCGCAACGTCGTCATCCTCCTCAACGACCTCCACCTCTCCCTCCTCCGCAATCCGCAGGAGACCACCTACGGCGCGCTCTATTACAAGGCCCTACCCTCCATCGTCCGCCTCCGCGCCAAGTCTGGCGGCGCCGAGATGACCGAGATCGAGACCTGCCTCACCGCCCTCTACGGCTACCTCCTGCTCCGCCTCCAAGGCGCACCCGTCAGCCCCGAGACGCTCGAGGCCGTCCGCGAAATCAACCTCATGCTGACATTTCTGGCAGAGAAATACAAGGAGGAACACGACATCACCCACCCTCATTAATCATTCACTATGAATCATTCACTCGACATGATCCCCGTACTCGTCACCGGCGCCCGCGGCCAGTTGGGCGACGCCATCCGCCGCCGCATCTACCGCCACCCGAACTACGCCTTCACCCTGACCGACATCGACGAACTCGACCTCTGCGACAGTAAGGCCGTCGCCGACTTTGTCCGCCGCGGCCGCTACGCCTACATCATCAATTGCGCCGCCTACACCGCCGTCGATCGCGCCGAGAGCGACGCCGAACGCTGCCTCCAGATCAACCGCGACGCCGTCGGCCACCTCGCCACGGCCGCCCGCGAGGTCGGCGCACGCGTCATCCACATCTCCACCGATTACGTCTTCGACGGCCGCGCCCATCGCCCCTACCGCGAGGACGACACCCCGTCGCCCACCTCCGTCTACGGCCGCACAAAGCTCGCCGGCGAGCACGTCCTGCTCGAGTCCCTACCCACCGACGCCGCCATCCTCCGCACCGCGTGGCTCTACTCCGAAGTCGGCAACAACTTCGTCAAGACCATGCTCCGCCTCGGCGCCGAGCGCCCCGAGATCCGCGTCGTGAACGATCAAATCGGCTCGCCCACCTACGCCGGCGACCTGGCCGAGGCCGTGCTCCACATCCTCACCGCCCCCACCTTCCATCCCGGCGTCTATCATTACACCAACGAGGGCACCTGCAGCTGGTACGACTTCGCCTGCCACATCCTCCGCGTCGCCCATCCCACGTGCACCGTCCTCCCCATCTCCACGGCGGACTATCCCACGCCCGCCGCGCGCCCCGCCTACAGTGTCCTCGACAAGACCCGAATCCGCACCGTCTACGGCCTGTCCATCCCCCGCTGGCAAGACAGCCTCGACCGCTGCCTCCATCATTTCATGGACGCCCCCTCCCTCTAACTACTACTCACTTCATCTGACTACTTCAAACTCCCCCCTCCCCTTATGACCCTCCAAGACGAAATCCGCCGCCGCCGCACCTTCGCCATCATCAGCCACCCCGACGCCGGCAAGACCACCCTCACCGAGAAGCTCCTCCTCTTCGGCGGCGCCATCCACGTAGCCGGCGCCGTGAAGTCGAACAAGATCCGCCGCACCGCCACCTCAGACTGGATGGAGATCGAGAAGCAGCGCGGCATCTCCGTGGCCACCTCCGCCATGGCCTTCGATTATGAAGGCTACAAGATCAACATCCTCGACACCCCCGGCCACCAAGACTTCGCCGAAGACACTTATCGCACCCTCACCGCGGTCGATAGCGTCATCATCGTCATCGACGCCGCCAAAGGTGTCGAGACACAGACCCGCAAACTGATGGAAGTCTGCCGCATGCGCAAGACGCCCGTCATCGTCTTCGTCAATAAGCTCGACCGCGAGGGCAAAGCCCCCTTCGACCTCCTCGACGAGATCGAGAGCGAGCTTCAAATCACCGTCCGCCCCTTGAGCTGGCCCATCGAAATGGGCGACCGCTTCAAAGGCGTCTACAACCTCTACGAGCGTAAACTGGATCTCTATCGCCCCGACAAGCAGGTGGTCACGGAGAGCGTTGCCTTCAGCGACCTCACCGATCCCGACCTCGAGCGCCGCATCGGCGAATCGTCCGCCGCGCAGCTCCGCGAAGACATAGAGCTGATCGAGGGCGTCTATCCCCCGCTCGACGTCCAGACCTACCTCAGTGGCGACGTCGCCCCGGTCTTCTTCGGCTCCGCGCTGAACAACTTTGGCGTCCGCGAGCTGCTCAACTGCTTCGTCCGCATCGCCCCGCCGCCCCAACCCGTACAGACCGTCGAGCGACTCGTCCAGCCGGAAGAGCCCACATTCACCGGCTTCGTCTTCAAGATTCACGCGAACATGGACCCGAATCACCGCAGCTGCATTGCCTTCGTCAAGGTCTGCTCCGGCCGCTTCGAACGCAACGCCAACTATCGCCACGTCCGCCTCGACAAGATGATGCGCTTCAGCAGTCCCACGGCCTTCATGGCCCAGAAGAAAGAGGTCGTCGACGAAGCCTTCGCTGGCGACATCGTCGGCCTACCCGACACGGGCAACTTCAAGATCGGCGACAGCCTGACCGAGGGCGAGCTGCTCCACTTCAAAGGCCTCCCACGCTTCTCGCCCGAGCTTTTCAAGTACATCGAAAACGCCGACCCGATGCGCGCCAAGCAGCTGAACAAAGGCATCGATCAGCTGATGGACGAGGGCGTGGCACAACTCTTCACCAACCGCTTCAACGGCCGCAAGATCATTGGCGCCGTCGGGCAATTGCAGTTCGAGGTCATCCAGTACCGCCTGCTGCACGAGTACGGTGCGCAGTGTCGCTGGGATCCGCTCCCCCTCTACAAAGCCTGCTGGATCGAGAGCGACGACAAGGCTGCGCTCGACAGCTTCATGCGTCGCAAAGCCCAATACATGGCCTCCGATCACGAGGGCCGCGACGTCTACCTGGCCGACTCCGCCTACGTCCTCACCATGGCCCAGCAGGACTTCCCCGACGTGCGTTTCCACTTCACCTCCGAGTTCTGATCACGCCCCCGACACTTCTCCCGATAGACACCCCCAGAAAAAACGCGGGGTTTGCGTCTGAACTCAGCGAGACGCAAACCCCGTAAAATGACAGCAGCGGAAAGGATTACTCCCTCCGCTGCTTCTCGATAACCACTTTTACAATCACTTATACCCCGCATGTTTCATCAGGGCTATGTCTTCTCAATTTTTGTCACTGTCTGCCAGCTGTTCCTGTATTTTGCGGATGCGCGAATACAGGTGCTGGGTCATAAAGCCATTGCCTGCCAGGCGGTACCTTTCTGCCTGATATTGCAGCATGGCCAATTCACGTAAGCACTGCTTATCTGCAATCATTCTCATAAACTCCTTCATTGAATAACCGCCGCAAAGATAGAGCTACTCCCCGAAAACATGTTGTAGAACATGCTTTCAACCCTGTTTTCAGTTCACTTTTAACAGAAACAGGCGCATTTACGCCCCATTCCTAACGTTTTCACACAGGAAATCACCTGCGAAGAACGGATTCTCTGCGGTGCGTTTTCAGACACAGAATTCTTTGAATGACGACACCCCGTACGCTCCCAACTACGGGCTACATCCGTCGGAAAATCTCCGCGCGCTGCCCCCTGATGGCAAACTGCGATCTGCTGCCATACTGTATGGGGTCAGATGGCAAGTCACCTCATCTCATACCATTCCCTCTCCCCTTATTATCCACAACCTATGTATTGAAGCAAATTTGATTCACTCCGTATGTCGTGCAATCTGACGTGAATCCATTTTGTATTACATCGGATTGCACGGCATCTGAACTGAATCAAAATTGATTTGCTCCGTATGTCGTGCAATCTGAAGTGAATCAATTTTATTTTGCATCGGATTGCACGGCATCTCATATGAAACAGATTTGATTTACTCCGTATGGCATGCAATCTGAAACGAATCAATTTTGTTTTGCATCGGATTGCACGGCATCTCATGTGAAACAGATTTGATTCGCTCCGTATGTCGTGCAATCTGACGTGAACCCATTTTGTATTGCTTCGGATTGCAGGGAATCTTGTATCAAACAAATTGGATTCGCACTGTATTTCATGCGATCTGATAAGAAACACAATCTGCCCTACTCATATTTCCAGATCAAAGACCGGCGGACGGACGGGGGCGGACCGTAAACGCGAATCGATGTGAGGGTGCGGCATGGGAATTATGAAATAGCGCCTAATTTTGCCCGCGTTTTGGTGATGCAGCGATCGGTGTCCGCCGCGCTGCATGAAAAGGGAATCCGGTGAGAGTCCGGAACAGTGCCCGCTACTGTAACCCCCCTGGTTCAAAGCAAAAAGAAGAGCCATCCGCAATGCCACTGTCGGAGTGCACAGACACGCGATGGGAAGGCCCTCGGCTCTTTAGGGGGAAGTCAGGAAACCTGCCAGGACACAGCTTGATGTCGCACGCCCCGGGGCCAGGGCGGCGGAGGACTGACGATGGATATATTCAATAGTCATATATGAAGAAAAAGTACATAGGAATGCTCCTCGCATGGCTGTGCTGGGTGATGACGCTCAGCGCACAAACGGGCGTGAGTGGACGAGTGATTAATGCAGACACGAACGAGCCTGTGGTGGGCGCCAACATCCGCGTGGACCACAGTCTGACGGGCGACGTGACCAATACGCGTGGCGAGTTTACGATCAGCAACCTGCCCGAGGGCACGCACACGCTGAACGTGTCGCACCTGAACTATACGACCGAAGCGCGTGAGGTGCGGAGCGGCGAAACGGGCGTCGTGATCCGCATGCGCGAGAGTATGGTGCAGCTTGGGCAGGTGGTGGTGACGGGCACCGGAACGCATCACCTGATGAAGAATAGCCCCGTGCCCGTGAACGTGATCACATCGCGCGAGCTGAACAATGCAGGCATCACAACGCTCGACGAAGCCCTGCAAAAACTGACCCCCTCCTTCTCGAACATGACCAACGGCATGGGCACGACGCTCAGCCTGAACGGGCTGCCGGAGAAATACTTCGTCTTCCTCGAAAACGGTCGTCGGATGGGTGGCGACAACACCTACGAACGCATCGACGTCTCGCGCATCAAGCGCATTGAGATCCTCAGCGGCGCCTCCTCGGCGCTCTACGGCACGAACGCGGTCGGCGGCGTGGTGAACATCATCACGAACGACGTAAAGCATGCCGTCAACCTCTCTTCCGACACGCGCTACACCTCGCACGGACGCTTCACCCAGTCGCTCGCGGCCGACGTCAACACGGGCCGATTCGGCTCCTACACGTCCTATCGCCGCAGCCAAGCCGAGAGCTGGCAACTCAGTCCGTACGAGCGAAACAAGAAGGATAGCCTTGTGGAGACGCAGAAGGTAGCCTCCGCCGGCTTCCACACCGACAACGTCAACCAACGATTCACCTACGACGCCACCGATCGCCTCTCCTTCCAGCTGCGAGGCGGCTACTTCCGCAACATCACGCGTCGGCCCCCCGCGGCGTACGATTACGACCTCCAGCACCGCACCTATTCCTGGGGCGCAGGCGTCAAATACCTCCTCTCGCCCGACGCCTACATCACGGCGGACTATCAGGCGGACTTCTTTTCGTCTCGCTACAACTTCCTCAACGCAAGCAAGACGTACAAAACCCAGCCAGGCGACGAGTTGGTGCGCAAACGCACGCGCAATCAGCAGGCCAACGTGAAGGGGATCTTCAACCTGGGCGAACGGAATAAGGTATCGGTCGGGGTGGAGTACTTGGCCGACATGCTCAGTAGCCCCACGGAGAACATCAGCCACAAAACGGCCTACACCGCGGCCATCTTCGCACAAGACGAGATCACAATCACGCGCCAACTGCGCGCCTTAGCCGGGGTGCGTTACCTCTACCACGAATTTTTCAAGAGCTACGCCACGCCGAACGTCGCCCTCATGTATGGCCAGGGAGGTCTGAACGTCCGAGCCTCCTATGCCGCCGGATTTCGCGCTCCCACACTCTCGGAACTGTACGCCTCCGAGACGACCAAGGCAGTGGACCGCATTACGATCGGCAACCTCAACCTCAAACCCGAGAAGAGCGACTATTTCTCCCTCAATGCCGAGTACGCTCACAGCCGCTTCACGGTGAGCACGAACATCTTCTACAATCGCATCCGTGATATGATCGATTATCGCACCATCGCCACGGGTGAGGAGGCTAAAAAGCAGTACGGACACGAGGAAGTGCGGCAGCGCGACAATGTCTACAAGGCGGAAGTCCGCGGCATCAACGTGGCGGCCCAGGCCTACCTCGGAGCAGGCTTCCGCATCGGCGCGGGATACACTCACCTCGACACGAAAGACGATGAAACGGGTCAGCCTATCGACAAGAGTCTCCGGAATGCCGCCAACGTCAACGCGCAATGGACACGCACATGGGGCGGATACACGATGAACGTCTACCTGAACGGTCGCATCAACAGTGAACGCTTCTCCAAGACCTACGGTTACGCTCCCGCCTACCAAGTTTGGGATCTCAATACCCGCCATACGTTCACACTCCGTTCCGTGATCCTCGAACCGGGCGTGGGCATCGAAAACCTCTTCAATTATACCGACGACAGGCCCTACAATTTCAACTACGCTACGCTGACACCCGGTCGCTCGGTCTACGTAAGTCTATCCATCAAGTTTAGAGGATGAAACGGAGACACTTGCATCACATCACATCGGCACCACGCTGCAAAGTCGCCGGACGGATAGCCCTTGCCACCGCCTTGCTTTGGGTAGCGCAGGCCGTTTCGGCGCAAGATTCGACGATGAGGCGCCCCAACGAGGCGATGAAGAACATTGCACTCGACGAGGTAGTCGTCACTGCGACGGGTACGGAGCATACACTGAAGTCTGTCCCCGTACAGACGGAGATTATCTCGGGTCGGGCGCTCAAGAGCTTCGCCGGACGGAGCATCGAGGACATCTTATCGGGATTGACGGCCTCCTTCGCCTTCGGTGAGGACGACATGGGCAGCCATATCCAGATGAATGGCCTCGGAAACGACTACATCCTGATCCTGATTGACGGAAAACGTATCCACGGCGATGTGGGCGGGCAAAATGAGCTCTCGCTCATCGATCCGAACAACATCGAGCGGGTGGAGATCGTCCGCGGCGCCTCGTCTGCGCTTTACGGGAGCGATGCGATGGCCGGCGTGATCAACATCATCACAAAGAAGCACGACGAAGGGGTGCTCATCGAGAACACCTCGCGCTTCGGATCCTATGGAGATGTCCGCCAGCACAATGGCGTGGGCCTTCGCTTCGGTAAGTTCAGCAGCTGGACCAACTTTCAGCTTCAGCACTCCGATGGATGGCAGAACACGTCTGTCGAAGACCCTAACCAGACGGAATTTCTCATCACCGACTCCCGCAATAAGACAGTCAACCGTAACACGAACTGGCAACTGTCCGAGCGACTCGGCTTCTCTCCGACACGCGATCTCGAACTCTACGCCTCCGGCAGTATCTATGGCAAACGCATCTACCGCCCCAGCGGACGGTACGCAGCCGTAGACGTAAAGACCTACGATCTTCAGTACAGCAACGCCTCCGCAGCCGTCGGGGGCAAGTGGAAACTGAACCGAACGGACTTCCTTACGCTCGACGTGAGCTGGGATCGCCACGCTTACTACTATAATTTCACTGACACCACCCTCATCGATGGCTATATCAATGGTCGATACACGCCGTACTACCCTTATTTCCCCGGCCAGACGGATCTCCAGAGCGATCAACAGCGCACTCTGGCCGCGCTCAAGGGTGTATTTCGCTTACCCTTCGAAAACACGCTGAGTGCAGGACTTGAATGGCGCTACGACTGGCTCAAGGCGCCCATCCGCGTCATTGACGGTAAGGCATCAGACCAAACCGCGGCCGTTTTCGTACAAGATGAGTTCGGACTACTCGATCCGCTACAAATCACGGCGGGTCTACGCGTAGATCGTAACGCCCGCTTCGGGCGCTTCAAGCTCACACCGAAAATTGCCGCCATGCTCAGCCTCGGAGACTATCGTCTGCGCGCGGTATGGAGTCGCGGATTCAAAACGCCCACTCCCAAGGAACTTTTCTACCGCTACGTTCGCGAGATGGCCGGTACCCACCTCTATTTAGGTAACACCGACCTCCGTCCGCAGACCTCCGACTACTTTTCATTCGGTGCCGAATATCTGGGAAGCCACGGCCTCTCCCTTTCAGTCACCGGATATTACAATCGGCTGGACCACATGATCACCTTAGTCACCATCCCCACCTCGCAGGCCCCTGGCGACCTCGTGGCGAGGTACGACCCCGTCAAAGTGCGCCAGTACAAGAACCTCGAAAGCGCCCGAACGTACGGCGTAGACATTAGTCTCCGATATGCCCTCCGCGCCTTTACCATCGGCGCCGGATACAGCTATCTCAATACCGACGCCAATCTCTACGACGCCACTCACGACCGCATGAAATCCGTCATCATCGACGGGACAGCCCACCACAAGGCCAATGCGTTCGTCACCTGGAGCCACGATTTCTCTCCCGCCTATCATTTTACCGCCGGACTTTACGGACGCGCCTCATCCAAGCGATATTATCAGATCAACGGCGACGGGAAAGGCTTCCAAATCTGGCGTCTTTCTACCACCCACGACCTCGGACACGCACGCCACATGACTTACCGTCTCGAAGCTGGCGTGGATAACCTCTTCAATTATTGCGACCGTACCCCGCATGGCCTCCATTTGGGCACCATGACACCTGGACGTACCGTTTACGCCTCGCTCACCATACGCTTTGCTAAAGGCAAGCAGATAAAGCACGAAAAAGAAACCATTTCCAACCTAAATAGTAACGATTATGAAGAGAATTAAGACATGGATCTTGGCCGCAATGGCCATCGTCCTCGCCGTAGGTCTAAACTCCTGCGACAAGAGTGAAGAACCCATCACGAACGTGGAGCGCTACCAACAATCGGTAGACAACACCGTCAAGACGGGTAAGAAACACAACAAAGTGATCCTGCTCGTGGCTTTCGGATCCACATGGCAGCGCGCCTTTTTGGCCTTCGACAACACCGTAGCCGAATACAAGAAGGCATTCCCCGACTACGACGTCTTCCTTTCCTTCTCCTCCGCCATTTGCATCAACCGCGCCGCCGCGGGCGAGCACGCCAAGGACGAGGGAGAGGCCAAAGCCGAAGTGCGTCACTACTACTCGCCCAACTTTTGGCTCGAAGCCTTCGGCCGCGTGCAGTACAGCGAGATTATTGTCCAGTCTCTGCAAGTGATTCCGGGCGAAGAGTATGGTCGAGTGATCAACTACATGAAGGATTTCGCTAACAACAGTCTGGGAGACCTCGACGACGCCTATTTGAAGAAGGTCACCCTCCGTTTAGGCCTTCCCCTCATGGCCGACGCCGATAAAGACGTCACAGCACTCGCCAAAGCGCTCGATGCGAACTACGCCAACCTCGCTAAGCAAGGCGTCGTAGCCTTCATGGGCCATGGTAACCCCGATTCATACGACATCTACAAGGCGAACATCCGTTACACGCAGCTGGAAGAGGCGCTCCAGAAGATCAACAAGAACTACTACGTCGGTACAGTCGACATGAAGGACAATTTCAAGACCTTCGTTCGCGAGAGAATGGTCAAAGCAGGCATCAGCAAGGGCCGCGTCTACTGCACACCCCTCATGTCCATCTCCGGTGACCATGCCCACAACGATATGGCTGGCAACGACGTCGCCAAGACCCCATTCCAGCCCAATGAAGAGGGCGAAGTGGAAGACACGAGCTGGAAAATGTACTTCAAGACCATGGGCTACGACTGCTCGGACGAGACTCAGATCATGAATGGCCTCCTCGAGCGCGAGAATGTCCGTCAATTGTGGATGAATCACACCAAAAATGCAGAGAAGGTAGACTACTATCACTCCAAGAACCCCGAATAAAGATGACTTTGCCTCACGTACATCTGTTGCGTGAGGCAAGCCTTACCCCCTTTAGGAACTCCCTCTCAGAGAGAAGATTAAACACGCTCTTTTTTCATAACTATTTCTGACTGTGGACGGCCCGCCCGTCCGAATGACTGTGCAGCCCGGCATGTGTAAACGTGTCGGGCTGTTTCGTTTTGGGGGTACCCGGTGGAGACATGCCGCAAACGCGGCGCGTTTTCATATTCTCAGATAGGGGTAGGTCGAATATTTTTGAGGTACCCGGATAAATTGGCCGGCAGCCTCTACCGAGGCAGGGAAGTTTGCCTGATACATGATAAAAATATCTACCTCATCTATCAGGTACCCGGATAAATTGGCCGGCGTCCCTGACGCCTTGATTTTCTTTTGCCTCCTTTTCTTTCATCAAGGAAAGAAAAGGAGAAAAGAGGTGAGGGACGCAGCCCCGTTTGTAGGGCGCAAAAGCATACGCCCCACAGACGATCCACGAGGATCGAATGATTGAATCCGAATGCCCGTATTTACCCCCTTTCGGGGACAGGCGCAGGCCGGCGGGTTCCTTCTTTCGTCCCTGACGGATCATCCGAGGGGCGTATGCAATACGCCCCTACAGCCTACCGGAAGAAAAGACCGCTCCTACCTATATATTTAGACGCATCAAGGAAAGAAAAAGAGAAAGGGAGACAAAGCGCCATTCCCGTTTGTAGGGGCGTATTGCATACGCCCCACAGACGATCCGCGAGGATCGAATGATTGAATCCCAACGCCTGTATTTGTTTCCTTTCGGGGACAAACACAGGCCGGCGGGTACCTTCTTTTCTTCTCTTGATAGAAGAAAAGAAGGCAAAAGAAGATCAAGGCCTCTGCCGAGACCGGGGAAGATGGGGCGGATGTGCCTAATTGGGCGGACGCATGAGCTATTCAAAAGACGGTATTTTTCGCCTCGTCCATTTTTTTATTTGCCATTTTGAAAAATGGTTTATGTTTGCGCCCGTTACTGCAGCGGCAGAATCGTTCTTTGTCATCCGAGGCTCATTTTAGAACTCCTCACGACGGAGGACAAAAAAATGGTCACCGTTTTAGACCTCTCCACGATGGAGGACAAAAAAATGGTCACCATTTAGACTTCTCCACGGTGGAGGTGCTCTAAATTGATCAAGTTTTGAGCATATCCACGACGGAGTAGTCCTAAATTGATCAAGTTTTGGGCATCTCCACGACGGAGTGGTCCTAAATTGATTGAGTTTTGGACATATCCACGATGGAGAGGTCCGAAATTGATCGAGTTTTGGACATCTCCACGATAGAGAGGTCCGAAATTGATCGAGTTTTGGGCATCTCCGCAACGGATAAGACCAAAATCGATCAAATTTAGGTGTCCCCCGCGATGGATAAGACCAAAACCGATCAAATTTAGGCGTCCTCCACAACGGATAAGACCAAAACTGATCAAATTTAGGTGTCCTCCGCGACGGAAAAGCAAAAAATGGCACCTTTTTGGATCCCACCATGATGGAGAAGCAAAAAAATGGTCGCCTTTTTAAACCTCTCCACAATGGAGGACAAAAAAATGGTCACCGTTTTAACATCCACCACGACGGAGCGCAAAAAAAAATTGCCCATTTTGAGGATGTTCTACTTTGACAGAGATACTTTCGCACCCTTGCATAGCAATATAAGACACATATCATCATACAATTAAAACGCAATAGCCCATGAAGGAAGGAGTTGAGATTAAAAAGATTGGTACAAAGAAGTTGGACAATACGCTGCACGTGAAATATCACGATGCGATGTATGACTTCGTCGTAGAGTTTGATCTTCCGAAGCTCGGTATTCCAGAGGAACTGAAAAACGAGTGGAAAGAGAGCATTGATACAGAGAGGGAGAATAATTTGGAGGCCCAAGCGAGCGTCAATTCGGAACTCTTACTGAAGAAGAATGAGGAACGTGATCGCCTGCTGAAGTATATTTTCGGTGTCGTACGCAACGGATTGCTTTCTCCGGAGAAAGAAAAATCAGATGCTGCTATGCGTCTGAATGTCGTTATGAACCCCTACGCAGGGATCCGGAAAGAGTCGTTCGATCGTGAGACGATGCATGTGGACGGAATGCTCATTGACC
>ERZ773087.336-NODE-336-length-36310-cov-9.156944_pt1 | contig 36310 bp, 24 predicted proteins | sample MGYA00511375_ERZ773087 | MGnify/ENA primary metagenome ERZ773087 (study PRJEB29015, sample SAMEA2737995) | human oral metagenome | biome: human oral; feature: human-associated habitat; material: dental | place: China | collected 2063 ...
TTCCCCGGTGCCCAGCCCGTGCACATCCTCATGCACGTCGGCACCGACGGGCAGATTCTCGGCGCGCAAGCGGTCGGCGCCGAAGGCGTGGACCGCAGGATCGACGTCATCGCGACGGCGATGCGGGCTCGCCTCACCGCCCCGGATCTCATAGACCTGGACCTCGCATACGCCCCGCCCTACGGCCAGGCCAAGGATCCCGTCAACCAGACCGGCATGGTCGCCCACAACGTGCTGTCCGGGCAGCTGGCGCTGACCGGACCAAACGAGCTCACCGAAGACATGCCGGTTCTGGACGTGCGCACAGCAGCCGAGTACGCGCAGGGCCACATGCCCAACTCCTTGAACATTCCGCACACGCAGCTGCGCGACCGCCTGGGCGAGGTGCAAGCCTGGGTCGACGAGGAGACCGGCGACCGGCCATTCGTCGTCATGTGCGCCGCCGGCGTGCGCTCCTGGATCGCCTACCGCATCGCGCGTCACGCGGGCTTCAACGTGACCATGCTGTCGGGCGGTATCCAGACGCTGCGAGCGTGGCTCGGCGAGAGAGCCGAGGCCGTGCTGGCCGCGGAAGGGGACCGCTAGCGCATGGCAACGCACGCACAGATCGTCAATCGCCTCAAACGCGCTCGTGGCCAACTCGACGCCCTCATCGAGCAGTTGGAGAGCGGGGACGGTAACTGCCGGGAGGTCTTGACTCAGTTCGCGGCCGTCAACTCCGCGATCAAACGCGCCAGCTACCTCGCGGTCGCCACGATCATGTCACAGTGCGCGATAGACGTCGCCGACTCGCGCGAGGCGCCCGCCCGAACGGGAGCGCAGCCGGGGCCGATCGCGACAACGGACACCATGACGATTCAAGAACTCGAGCAACTCTTCCTCAGTCTGGCCTGACACGGGAGCGAATCCGCTTCGATACGTAGAGGCTCTCATCAACACGCAACGAATCCGCAACGGATCCGAGGCACAACACCACAAGGAGAAAACAATGTGTCGACCCACCACCTGTGAGGTATGCGGAAAGACCACCTGGAAGGGCTGCGGCAAGCACATCGACTCGGTGAAGGCCCAGGTGCCCGACGAACAGTGGTGCAATAAGGAACACACCGACGAGGAGTATGCCGCCGCCCGGAAGAAGCGCGGCCTATTTGGCAGCTTCTGCGGATAGCTAGTTGCCCGAGGCCGTCTCCTCGTGGGGACGCTGAGGAGTGTGCAGTCAACGCGTCGATGGGGTCCAGCCTTGGTGCTGGCTCCATCGACGCGTGGTCGTGTCATTGGATAAACACGGCTGTCGAATCCCATTGTCTTTCTGATCATTCGTGTATCATTGATTCATGAGGTGGGCGACTAGATCAACGTGGATTTGTATCGCCGTGATGTTCGGCATCTACATGCTGGTGCCGGCGGCGTGGTTCAGCTTCATGTCCTTCTCGGACTCGATGGACATCGTGAAGAGCGCCGCGTTCCTGATTCTGCTCGCGATCCTACCGGTACTAGCGATGGTTTTCGGCGCCTGGGATGGCGTGAAGGAGGGCTTCAGCTTCCTGTGGCTGCTCGCGCCTCTCGCGTGCTTCCTCCCACCGATGCTTTTGTTCTTCAATGTCAGCGCCCTGCCCTATGGGGTGGGCTATAGCCTGCTCGGCTTCGCTGCCCACGGCCTCGGCGCGCTGGCCTATCGTGGACGTGCGAGAGGGCAATAGTAGAGTCTGATATCAGGCTGGCTTTGCAGTGGAACGAGCGATTTGTTCGAGAAGGATAATTTCCTAAAATGAGCGCGCAATGTTGCGCAGTTTGAATAAGTATGAAAGAATCTGTAGTCAGTGGAAAGTGAAAGTTCTCGAGAGTTTGAGCATTTTTGCCTTCCTTGATTGTTTGGATACCGTGTTGAGTGAGAAGGTGGCTCGTCATGGCTCGTAGGCTGGTGTTTGTGCCTGGCTCTGAGAGTCCGTATGTTTCGGAATTGTCTCTGGAATTTGAACAATTTTCCGGATCTTCTATTCAGCAGAAGCGGCGTTCGATTGCAAGGTTGCATGTGTCGTATGTGGCTAAGTTTCCTTCGTCGCGCGTTCTGGAGGTTTCATCCAAGAGTGAAAGAGACCTTGGAGTTCAGTTAAGCGCTTTCAATTTGATGATTGAGCATCCGGAACGCGGAAGTTACAGTGTTGAATGTGCGTTCCAGGCTTCAAAGGTGTTTGCGCATGGTGGCCCGTTTGTTGATCTTCTCGATGTCTCGAGTCGTGCAGCAAAAACAGATCGGCGACTGAGGGAAAGTGGAAAGCTCGTCGGTTTCAAGTATTTTGCACATGAATTCCCATTAGAGCCGAAGACTTATTTTTACGACTGGTTGTACGCCTCGGCTCTTTGTCGTGATGATGAGATCGTTGAGCAGGTAATGATGTTCGATGCATTCACCGATATCGAGCATAATCCTGAGCGGTCGATCAACTGTCAGGCAAGGACTGTGGCTAAAGTGGTGGGTCTTGCCCGCGCGGGGCTTCTGGAGGATGCCCTGCAGTCGCCTCGAGCGTTTCTGGAACTTGGGTATCGATAGCTTTTTGTTGACCTGTCACTTTGTTCGACAGTGGAGGAATAGTGTGATCTCGGATCGAGGTTCCGTGCTCGCCTACGCGGATAGGTTGCGAACATGTGGATAGGTTACGAGCATGTGGATAGCTTATTAACCTATCCGCAAGTGAATAACCTATCCGTATCCGCATAACCTATCCGCGTGAGCCGTTTGCTCCACGCGACAGTGGGAGCTAACGCCCCTCTCGGACGAGCCTGCGCAGCATCGCCCCGTACGTGAGCGAACCGCGGCTCGTGTACTCGCAGTGCCCCCACCCCGCCCAGACGCGCAGCTTGGCCTGCGGATAGAGTCGCGGAATCACGCGCCGCGCGAGTCGCAGGTCTGAGTCTTTCTGCCCGTACGTGAACGTGCAGCGCCGCTGAATGGCGGGTGAGAGGGGTGGCAGGCTGACGTGCGAGCAGTCGCGTACGATCGCGCGGATGCTCTCTTCGCTCATCGCGGCGAAACTAGCGACCATCGCGTGAGCGGCCTGCTCGCCGTAGAGGCGCGCGAGCTGGCGTGCTCCGGCCTCGGGATCCCGCACGGCCTTCCGGTGTTTCGTGACCATGACACGGCTGAGAATGGACCCGCCGACTCGGGCCACGGGCCCGCCCGAGTAGAAGCTCACCCCTTCAATATAGAGTCGGTCACATGCGAGGTCCGGGAATCGCAGTAGCTCGAACAGGATGACCCCGCCGAGCGACGCGCCAAATCCTAGAGACAAGCGATGTACTCCTTGGGAGGTCAGTCACTCGTTGATCACCGCCGCCTCTGCCGCCGCCGCCACGTAGGGGACCCCGGCCTCGTCCCCGTGGGCGGACAGGTCCGGCACGAGAAAGCGCAGGCCGGAGCCCATGTGATCACAGAGCGCGGCCTTCATGCTCAAGGCCGAGGACAGCATCGGGTGAATGATGAGAACGGTGGGACAGTCCTGTCCGCAAGGCCCGTAGATGTGCATCTTCATGGTGTCGCTCAAGGATTGTGAGCAGCGAGTTGGTCGTTGAGGTTACAGGTATTCGCGGGGGTCGAGTGAAGCTGTAAAGTGGTCACGCTTCATGGAAGTCGTCCAGATTCGCGCATCGGTTTTGATGTTGCCGAATGTTCGTCTGTCGGAAGGGTCATACCACTTTGAGGCTTCGATCTTCGCAGTCTGGAGTTTGTGTGCCTCGTCAAGGGCTGGGGCAAGGTCTGTATCTCGTGAAGCAAGGGTAACCACATCGTAGTTTCCTGATCGTGCGAGTCGAACGAGTGCGAGGGCACACATGACATCGACGCCTTTTTCTCTGCGAGTTGAGCGAATCGGAGTTTTCTGGCCGTCGTGCCACTCCCAGGTGTATTTCAGAGGACGCAGAGTTACTGAAACTATACCCTGATGTCCGTACTCCCACTGTGACTTTTGTTCAAGGTTGCGACGGTAGCCCTCGGGGTCGTCATCTGGGATTGGGATTCCACGGAAAACTTCAATGCGAGCGACTTCGACCTCGTGCAGGCCGTCGCTGTTGCGCGCCTTCGCGAGTTGTTTTGCGAAACGGAATGGCTCGATGAGGCTCTCTTCGATGGGGCGACCAGGGAGAAAGAGCTGGGCAGCGGTAAGGTGAACGTTCTGATAGTCGATTACAACGGCCATACGCACAGTCATTGTGACGCCTCCGGATAGAGTAAACCCCGCCAATCCCTGGGGATGACGGGGAGCTATGCCAGAGAGCATAGCAGCTTCGCTGACAGTTGCGCAAGCTGTATTCTGGCCGTATGGGAGCATACGATACAGCTGATCGTGTTGTCACTGGGCAAACAGAGGAGTTTGACATGGCCTTTGACGTCAAGAAGGAATACAAGGAGCTCTACGTCCCGCGGAAGGGACCGAGCATCGTCGAGGTGCCGCGCATAACCTACGTGGCGGTGCGCGGCAGTGGGGACCCGAACGAGGAGGACGGCGCCTACAGGCAGGCAATCGCCGTCCTGTACGGGATCTCCTACACGATCAAGATGAGCAAGAAGGGGGAGCGACAGATCGACGGCTATGTCGACTTCGTCGTCCCGCCGCTCGAAGGCTTCTGGTGGCAGGACGACGTGACCGGCGTCGACTACGCACACAAGGAATCCTTCAACTGGATCAGCGTCATCCGTCTTCCCGACTTCGTAGGCCGCGAGGACTTCGACTGGGCCGTCGCAGAGGCGACCCGCAAGAAGAAGCTGGACTGCTCCTCGGCCGAGTACCTGACGATCGACGAGGGAACGTGCGTGCAATGCATGCACGTCGGCAGCTACGACAACGAACCCGCAACGGTCGAGGCCATGCACGCCTACATGGAAGAACACGGCTACGCGCTCGACCTCACCGAGGCGCGCCTGCATCACGAGATCTACCTGAGCGACGCGCGCAAGGTTGCACCCGAGAAGCTCAAGACCGTCATTCGACACCCCATCGCGCCCGCGACAATCGCAGCCTCTGCGCACGGGCAACCGCGTCACTGACCGGGCGCTAGGTGCTCCGGTGACTCACGCCCCTCCCGCAACCTGCTGGCCGCTGGGCGCCGGTGCCGGTAGTGTTGGCTTGTTCACCGTACAACGCGAAGGAGTAGATCATGCTAGTGGTGACGACCCCAACGGTCGAAGGCGCGCCCATCAAGCAGTACGTCGGGATGGTCTCGGGCGAAACGTTCGCCGGCGTCAACATGTTCAAGGACTTCGGCGCGAGCCTGTCGAACATGTTCGGCGGACGTGCCTCCCAGTACGAGGAGGAGATCGGCAACGCCGCAGCGACCGCCGTCAACGAGATGTGCGCACGCGCCCAATCCATGGGAGCAAACGCCGTCGTGGGGGTGAAGGTCGACTATTTCACGGCAGGCGCGGACAATGGCATGCTCGCCGCGATCGCGACGGGCACGGCCGTCATCCTGTGACCCGTGCGGTCGATACTCCGACCGCGCGAATGAGTCCGCCGACCGGCTTTCCGGGCACCTCGTCCGTGAGCCAGTCGGCGGCCTCACTGCGTTCCCGTGCCGCGCCGGAGGCGCGAGGGAAGCTCGCAGAGGAGAATAGAAATTTACCTCATGCAATAGTTATGTAGGCACCACTAAGTTGAGGCATGGTACCCTGATTAAGTCTCGGGGTAAAGGGATTGACGCATGCTGAGAACAAAGCCGACGAGATCTTTGCAGTAACGGGCGGCCGCCCTACCCTTAACGCTGGGTGAGGCCGCCGTGGTGGCACCGACGCCCACTTCCAGATGTCAACCAAGTGAGCCATAGATGTCCCATCGAAAGATCTCGGCGCTGGTGCTGGCAACAGTCGGCGCCCTCGCCATGACCACCGTGAGCATTCCGGCGTCCCTCGCGGCCGACGCGCCAGACGGGGCCGAGCGCAACGACTCGACGTCGGGCGCTGCCCAGTCGGATCCCCCCGCCTCGTCGGGCGACGCGCCTTTGGACGCCAGCGCGCAATCGGAAGCCCCCCAGGAGGGCGGGGAAGAGAACCCGACCACCTCCGCGGATAGTTTCCCGGCCGACGACACGCCGACGACGATCATCGTCCAGCTGCGAGAAGGTAGCGTCGGAATCCCGTGGTACCGCCGAATCTTCGGCCTGAGTTCCTCGACCAAACACCAGGAAGTCAAGGACCGCATCGAAGCCTCGGTCCAAGCGGTCGTGCCCGGCGCGGATGTGACGGACGTGCGAGACTACACCCGCGCGCTCGACGGCTTCGCCATCGAGGCCCCTGCCTCGTCCCTCGACGCCATCAAGGCCACCGAGGGCGTCAAGGCCGCCTTCATCGAGCGTCACCACAAGCCGATGGTCGTCGAGGGCGATGCCGACACAACAGGCGCGCAGGCGGTGGACCCCTCCCTGCAAAACGCCTCCTCCCTGGAGATGACGCGCGCCAACCAGACGACCCAGAAGGGCAACAAGCAGGTCATCGAGGTCATCGACACCGGCATCGAGGCCACCCACCAGGCGTTCTCCGGCTCCATGGACGGCGTTGACGTACGCATGACGCAGGCCGACGTTCAAGCCTTCGCTCGCACGCTCACCCACGGGAAGAGCGGCGCCTACATCAACAAGAAGATCCCCTTCGTCTACGACTACGCCGACAACGACGCGGACGTTCTTCCCGCGTCCAGCAAGGATCTCTCACACGGCACGCACGTCGCGGCAATCGCAGCCGCCAACGCCGCCGACCTGCAGGGAACCGCCCCCAACGCCCAGATCATCGTGGCCAAGGTAGCCTCCGACAAGGACGGCTCGATCCCGGACAGCACCGTGCTCGCCGCCCTTGACGACGCCGTGGTCATAAGGCCAGACTCGATTAACCTCTCCCTGGGTGAAGACGCGGGCATGGGCACCGAGGCCGGCACCGTCTACGCGGACGTCTACAAGAACCTCGCGAACGCGGGCGTCACCGTCAATGCAGCCGCCGGCAACTCCTACTCCAGCGCCTACTCCAACAAGAGCGGCAAGAACAAGCCCTACGCGAGCGACCCTGATGCCGGCACGCTGTCCGAACCCGCATCCTACGGCTCGACCCTGGCCGTGGCCTCGGTCAACAACCAGGATGCCCTGCACTACCTGAGCGTTGGCGAGCGCAAGGTCGTCTACCAGAAGTCGCGCGGACTCAAGGACGCGTTCGTTCCCAGCCTCCTCGACATCGCCGAGGGAACCTACAGCCTCGTCTACGCCGGCAACGGCGACGCGGCCGCGCTGAGCAAGCTCGTCGCCGAGCACCCCGGCGACCTCTCGAAGGTGATTGTGCTCGAGGACCGCGGAGGTTCCGATAGCGCCACCGGCGCCGACATGACCCACGAGGCCAAGGTCAAGGGACTCACCCAGCTGGCCTCCACGCCTGCCGCGCTCATCATCGGTGACTCCGAGGTCACCGAGAACCCCTACGTGGCCACCATCGAATCCACCCACACGATGCCGACCGTGACGATCACGAAGAGGGAGAAGGACGCGCTCATCGAGGCCATCACGGCCAGCGAGTCCGGTTCCATCTCCATCGCCAACCCGCACGCGGGCGTCCTGCTCGCATCGACCAACCCCTCGGTCTCCGACTTCACGTCGTGGGGCGTGACCCCCGACCTGAAGCTCAAGCCCGAGATCGCGGCTCCCGGCGGCAACATCGTGGCCGCCGTCCTGGGCAATACCTACCGTGCGATGTCCGGCACCTCCATGGCGACCCCGCAGGTAGCGGGCATCGCCGCTCTCGTGCGTCAGCGCGTAAGCGAGGACCCGGCCTTTGCCGCGATGTCGGACGCTGACCGGGCCGCGGTCGTCACCGCCCTCATGATGGGCACCGCCCACCCGCTGCTCGACATCGACCAGAACAACGGCACCTACTACTCGCCGCGCCGCGTTGGCGCGGGCCAGGTGGACGCCCTCGCGGCCACGACGACGAGCGTCTACCCCTCCGTCGAGGGTGCCGAAAACCCGTGGCGTCCCAAGGCGGACCTGGGCGAGGGCACGAACGGATGGACCTTCCAGGTCACCCTGACGAACGTCTCCGACACCGCCCACACCTACACCCTGGGTGGCCAGGCCCTGTCCGAGATCGTCGACGGCGAGCTCTTCACCGAGCACTCGAAGAACTGGGCAGGCCAGGGAATCGACCTGACCTTCTCCAGCGAGAGCGTCACCGTCCCCGCGAAGTCGTCGGCCACCGTGACCGTCACCGTGACCCCGCAGGCGGCCTTCGCCACCTACGCGAGCGCCAACGCGCCCAAGGGCACCTTCATCGACGGCGCCGTGACCTTCACGAGTACGGACTCCCAGCCTGACCTCACCGTTCCCTACATGGGCTTCTACGGTTCCTGGGGCGCCCCGAGCGTCTTGGATAGCAAGTGGTTCGACGGCACGACCAACACGGTGCACGCCTGCGCGTCGACCCTGCTCAATCCCTCCACCGAGGTCCCCCTGGGTGCCCTCAACCCGCTCGCCGGACAGGAGATTGACGACGTGCGCGCAGTCGACCCCGCGTACTTCATCATGTCGCGCTCGGCCCTGCCCGAGGCCCCCTCCCGCGTCCTGCCGCGTACCTGCCTGCTGCGCAACTCCTCGAAGGTGACCTACACCTACACGAACGAGGCCGGCGAGGTCGTGCGCGAGTACTCCTTTGAACGTGCCCGCAAGTCCCTGTTCGACTACCACGCCAGCAGGATCCAGCCCATCGAGAACCAGGAAGGCAACAACCCCGTCTTCGACGGCTTCGACAAGGACGGAAAGGAGCTTCCCGCCGGCCGCTACACGCTGACGATCGACGCGGCGTCGGTCGCTCCCTCGAGCGTCACCCAGCGGATGACCTGGGACTTTACCCTGGACACCGAGGCGCCCGTCATTTCCAACCTGGCCATCAGGGGCGAGGGGGATGCGCGCGTCGTGTCCTTCGACGTCACCGACAACTCGCCGCTGGCGGGCATCGCCTTCTCCGAGGCACCGAACTCACGGCGCTACTACGACGAGAAGGAGGCCACCGGCGCGAACCGCCAGGCGGATGGAACCTACTCCAAGCACTACGACATCAAGTGGACGGACCTGGTCGCTCGCGCGGACAGCGACAACCCGGCGACGTCCTACCTCTTCGCGTGGGACTGGGGCAAGAACCAGACCCGTCAGGTGGTTCGCTTCCAGACCATCCCGATGACCTCCCTGTCGGTGTCTCCCAGCAGCGCCGACCTCGTTGCCGGTGAGAAGGCGGCGTTGAGCGCGTCCTACGAGCCGGTGGACGCCAACGTGACCGACCTCGTGTGGAAGTCCTCCAACGAGGCCGTGGCCACGGTGAGCGAGACCGGCGAAGTGAGTGCGCTGAGCGCGGGCGACGCGACGATCACAGTGACTGACGCCTCCCAGCAGGCGCTGTCGGCCGCCGCGCAGATCCACGTCCGTACGATCTCCGAAGAGGCGGGCATCGAACTCGCCGACTCCTCGATCACGGTCAAGGCAGGCGAGACTGCATCCGTCAAGGCCTACCTGGCTCCCTCGCTGCAAGGCCGCGACGTCACCTGGACACTCGATCCCTCCGATCTGGGCGTCGTTGTGGCGCAGTCCGACACTCGCACGGCGACGCTGACAGCGTCCAGTCACGCGGCCAGCGGCACGCTCACCGCAACCGTCACGACACAAGCGGGCGCATCCAAGTCAGCATCGATCCCCGTGACGGTGCGCTCAGCTGACGCCGACGATTTCGAGATCACCGACGATGGCGTCCTCGTGGCGTACAAGGGATCGGCCACGGAGGTGACGATCCCCGACACCGTGACCTCCATCGGCGAGCGTGCCTTCGCGAGCTCACCCGTGAAGAAGGTGACGATCCCCGCCACCGTGCGCTCGATTGGGAAGGAAGCCTTCATCTACGGCTCCCTGACGTCCATCTCCTTCCAGGACGATGAGACCCACCCTGCCCAGCTCACAACGATCGGTGATCGCGCCTTCGCAAACACCGGGCTTGAGGCGATCGCTCTGCCTCGCTCCGTGGTCACGATCGGCGCTGAGGTCTTCGACTACAACTCGGCGCTGACCACCATCAAGCTGGGCCCCAGCGTTGCCGCCGACTCGGTCACCTCCGGATACAGCGAGCTTCCTGCCCTGACGAGCGTTGAGGTCGATCCCGCCAACCCGAACTTCGACGGCGTCGACGGCGTCCTGTACTCCAAGGACCGCACGCGTCTGATCCTGTACCCGGCTGCCAGGAACACCGGCGGCACGTACACCGTTATGGATGGCGTCCACGCGATCGCGAACAAGGCGTTCCAGAAGGCAGGCCTCACGGGTGTGACCCTGCCGGCCTCGCTGCGCGCAATCGGGGACGAGGCATTCCGCCTCTCCGCGCTGACGTCGGTGACCCTGCCGGAGAAGTTCGAGACCGTGGGCACCTGCGCCTTCTGCTCAGCCGCCAAGCTCGAGACCATCGACCTGGGTGGCGCGATCTCCCTGGGAGGTAGTGCCTTCGAGAGCACTAGCTCCAAGGCCGTCAACTACCACCCCGAGCTCAACCGACTCACCACCATCGGTGACTTCGCCTTCAGCCGCACGGCCCAGTCCTTGGTCGCGCTGCCCGACTCGGTGACCAGCGTTGGAGAGCAGGCGTTCTCGGAGAGCACGGCGTTGACCTCGTTCCACATCGGCGCGGGTGTCACCTCCTTCGCCGAGACCGCTCTGTACAACGATCGCAAGATCGCGACGCTGACGGTGGGCGGCGACAACCCCGTGTATTCGGCAGATCGCAACGTCTTGTACCGCACGGGAGAAGACGGCCTGCACCTGATGCTCTCCCCGGCCGCCAACACGCTCACCGACTACGCGGTGCGCGCGGGCACGGTCGAGATTGGCGCCTCGGCGTTCGCCAACAACAAGTCACTCACGCGCGTCGTACTGCCCGAAGGGGTCACGACCATCGGTGACGACGCTTTCGCGGGCTGCACGGCACTGACCGACCTGGTCATCCCGGATTCGGTGGAGCGCTCGAGTGGCGTTGCGGGTAACTCCCTGGAGGTCGTCGAGTACGGTACCAAGATCCGCTCGATCCGCATGGAAGGCAGCTGGGTGCCGATGCCGCGCCGCATCGTCGTGCGGGGAGGCCAGGACGGCTCCTTCGTGTACGACGGACGCCCGACCAACGGGCGCCGCCAGAGCGCCTTCTTTGGCGAGGGAATGACGAGTGTCTCCTTCGGCGTGGACGTCCCACGCGTCCTCGTCCTACCGTCGACGCTCACCCGCCTCGATCTGGAGACAGAGCTAAGCGAGGAGAAAAAGGACGACACCCACGTATACGTTGCCGCGACCGAGGGAGAGCCGGCGTGGAACGTTGCCAAGGCAGCCCTTGACGCGGCCGGGATTGACGCCTCGCACCTGCACGCCTACGTCCTGGCTTCGGTGGGCCTATCGGGGACGAATATCGCCGAGGCCGGGGGATCGTACACGTACACGGGCGAGGTCGGTGCGTCGGTTGACGTAACCGCCACAGCCACCGGCGGCATTGCGGGCACGTACGAGGTCCGCGCCGTGCAGGTTGGCGCCGACGGCGCGCAGACGCTTGTGCGTGACTGGACCACGCTGACCGATGGCGAGGACCGCGCTGCCACCGCCTCGGCGACCTTCCCGTGGACCCCGTCGAGTGCGGACGTGCGCCTGAGCGTCCAGGTCCGCGACGCCTCGTACCTGACGAACACGGTGGTTGTGAACCTTCCGGGAGCGCCTGCGCCGGACCCTGCCCCAACCCCGAACCCCGATCCCGCGCCCAAGGCCGGTCAGTGGGTCAGTGATTCGCGTGGTTGGTGGTATCGGTATTCTGATGGGTCGTATCCGGTGGGTGAGAGGGTCACGATTGGTGGTCAGGTCTATCGTTTTGGTGCCGATGGGTATATGCGTGTCGGTTGGGTGAGTGAGCAGGGGGCGTGGTTCTTCCATGGTGGCTCGGGTGCTGAGGTGTCGGGCTGGGTGAAGGACGGTGGCTCGTGGTACTACCTGACGCCCGGCAGCGGCGCGATGGCGACCGGCTGGCTTGATCTCGGTGGTACCTGGTACTACCTGGCTCCGGGCAGCGGCGCGATGGTGACCGGGTGGCTTGATCTTGGTGGTACCTGGTATTACCTGGCTTCGGGCAGTGGCGCGATGGCGACCGGCTGGGTGAAGGACGGTGGCTCGTGGTACTACCTGACGCCCGGTAGCGGTGCGATGGCCACGGGTTGGGTCCAAGATCGTGGCTCGTGGTACTACCTGACGCCCGGCAGTGGCGCGATGGTGACCGGCTGGATTCGCATTGACGGCCAGTGGCACCACTTCACTGCTTCGGGTCGTTGGGTCGGCTGATTGTGTGAGGGTTCGCGCCCCCCGGGAGGTTTCCCGGGGGGCGCGGCGTTGTGTGGTTGGTTGTGGTGGTGGGGAGTCTCAGGGTTTTTTCAGGTTGTGTTGGTGGTGTGGTCAGGTTGGGTTTGTAGGGTGGGGGTCATAAGGGAATACGGCACAGGCCGGTGGGGCTTGGGTGATGCCGACGAGATGACTGTGAGGTGCCTTCTGGGAGTACTTGTACTGTGTTGATGGGATATGCCGTGGGGCCGACCGATGGGTCGGCCCCACGGCATGTCTGTGGTGGGGCGAGGGGGTGTGGCGTTGTGTGTGCCTGCCGTTGGTGGTTCCTCAGAGTCGGTCGACCCCGGCGTCCCATGCGGCGCGCATGGGGTTGGCGTCGGCGACCAGCTGATCGACACGCAGATCCGCACTACCATTCCCCGAGAATCATTGTCACGCGGTCGAACAACCGTGTATCCGGATCCCCGCAGACGCCATGTAACAAGCGATATCCAGGATGAACGGGTACTTTACAACTGGCCACACTCAGGGATAATAGGAGGCGAGTAGTGACGCTCATTCTCCTTTCCGCCCCCTCAACACAGGGAGTAGCAGATGTCTCACCGAAAACTACCCGTCCTGGCCTTAGCGGCTTCCGGAGCCCTCTTTCTTACGACGATCGGCGTTCCCGCTGCGCTTGCCTCCGACTCTGGCGCGGCTCACGGCGCCAGCCTCGTGCAGAAAGCCGAGGCGACCGGCCCGGCGATCGATGTTCCCGTCACCTCGTTGAGCCTATGGCCCGATCGGACGGTGCTCGTTCCCGGGCAACAGATCACCGTGGGCGCTGAGTACGACACACGCACCGCGCAACCCGGCGAGGTGACGTGGAGCTCCTCGGACGAGTCCGTCCTCAGCGTCGAAGGCCACGGCCGTGTCACGGCCAAGGGGATCGGCAGTGCGGTCATCACCGCAACAGACAACAACGATTCCTCCATGAAAGCCACCGCCTCGATCCAGGTTCGCTCCGTTACCGAGGAGACCGGCATTGAGCTGTCGGAGTCGTCGCTCACCCTCACGGCCGGCCATAGCGCGATCCTCAATCCCCTCCTGGCCCCCTCGCTGCGAGGCGCCGCGGTGTCGTGGTCGATCGAACCCTCCTCACTCGGTCAAGTCTCTCCCAACTCCGACGGGGTCATGGTCTATTTCACGGCCTTTGACCAGCCCGGCAGCGGAACGCTGAGCGCCACGGTGACGACAATGGCAGGAACGACCAAGAGCGCCACCATCCCGGTGCAGGTTGACCCCGACATGACGGGCGACTTCGTCATTGACGACAAAGGAGTCCTCACCGATTACAAGGGCAAGGACACGGACGTCACGATCCCCGACAACGTGACGACGATCGGCCGCCACGCCTTCTCCGGGTCCCACGTGGAGAACATCTGGGTACCGGCGAGCGTGACCGATATCGACGAGGAGGGTTTCGGGGCGAATAGCTACCTGAAGACGATCACCTTCCAGGACGACGATGCTCACCCCTCTCGACTCACCTCGGTGGGCAACCGAGCCTTCACTCGCACGAGCCTGAAGGAGGTGGCCCTGCCACGCTCCGTCGTGCAGATCTACGACGAGGCCTTCGCCGAGATGCACGAGCTGACCTCCGTTCGCCTCGGGCCCAACGTGGCCGCCGGGCAGCTGACCTATGGTTTCATCCACTCCCCGAACCTCGTCTCCATCGAGGTGGACTCCACCAACCCCAACTACGCGAGCGCCGACGGCGTCCTGTACACCAAGGATCACTCACACCTCGTTGCATTCCCCCTCGGCAAGAACGTGGGGGGCTCGTACGCGGTCGTGGACGGAACCGTGACCATTGACGAGGGGGCCTTCGAGGAGGCCAAGCTGGAGTCGGTGACCTTCCCGAGCACGCTTCGTCACGTCGGATCGCGGGCGTTCGCTCACTCGTCCGTGACCGCGCTGAGCCTGCCAGACGCGTTCGAGACCATGGGGTCCATGGCCTTCTGGTACATGCCGCGCCTCGCGCGCCTCAACCTCGGGGGCGCACGGAAGGTCCCCCACAGCGCATTCCGATACAACAACGCCCTCGGCGAGGTGGACCTGCGCCCCGACCTGAACAGGCTGTCGGAGATCGGCGAAGGCGCATTCGAGGAGATCGCCGCCAGCTCTATCACGCTACCGGATTCAGTGCGGAGCATCGGTGAATCGTCGTTCGCTCAAAACCGGGCTCTGACCGAGCTCCACCTCGGCGCATCGCTGGCCTCCATCGGGAACTACGCGCTGGCCGGGGACGACAACCTTGCGACCATCACCGTCAGCCCCAACAGCTCCGTCTATTCCGTCGACAGCGGGGTCCTGTACACGAAGCTTCGCGGTGGCCGACAGCTGGCCCTTTCTCTTCCGACGAACACGGTCAGCGAGTTGATTGTCCCCGCTGACACGGTCGAGATCGCATCCTGGGCTCTGCGAAACAACACCGCCCTGCGGCGCGTCGTCCTCCCCGAAGGGCTGACATCCATCGGCTACGGAGCCTTCGACGGGTGCTCCAACCTGACGGAGCTGGTCATCCCCGATTCCGTCGAGGTGTCCAGGGGGGTCGTGAACACCGGCTTGGACACCGTCGAGTACGGGACGAAGATCCGAGACGTATGGATGACCTCGAGGGGAGTGCGCATGGCCCGCCACATCATCGTGCGCGGGGGAATCGACGGGTCCTTCTACACCGACGGTGATGCCACGAATGGACGACCCGAGAGTGCGTTCTTCGGCGAAGGCATGACCACCATCGAGTTCATGACCGAGGCGCCTCGCGTCCTCGTGCTCCCCTCGACCGTTACGCGCCTCGCCATCGAACCGTTCCCGCGAGGAGGTCGGCAGCCCGATAGTGAGGTCTATATCGCTGCCTCCGAGGGCTCGCCAGCCTGGTCGGTCGTGAAGGCGGCAATGGCTGAGGCGAAGATCGATGCGTCTCACCTGCACGTCTACAACCCTGCGCAGCTGACGCTCTCCGGTGAGGGCGTGAGCGAGGTCGGCGACGGCTACACGTTGCGCGGCTCAGTCGGAGCGTCGGCCACGGTGAGCGCCTCGATGGAAGGGGGCGTGGCGAGCGGCCGCGAGACGCGCGTCGTGCGCGTGGAAGCGGATGGATCCGACACCGTCGTCCAGGATTGGAGCGCGATGACGAGCCAGCCGGACGGGTCATCCTCTCTGTCATACACGAGTCTCCTCTCCTCTCAGTACGAGCGGCTGCGTGTCGACGTGCGTGATGCCACGCGCATCGTGCGGTCGGTGACGCTCTCGGTCGAGAATGCGCCCGCGCCACCCAACGAGGACCCCTCGCCGATGCCACGAGAAGGAACGTGGACGTGGAGCGTGCGCGGCTGGTGGTATCGCTACGCTGACGGTTCCTACCCGGTGAGTGAGAAGCTCACGATCGGTGGCCAGGTCTATCGTTTCGACGAGGGAGGCTACATGCGTACCGGCTGGGTGAGCGACGAGGGCGTCTGGTATTACCATGGCGGCTCCGGGGCGCAGGTGAGCGGCTGGGTGCTTGACGGCCTGTCCTGGTATTACCTGGCTCCAGGTAGCGGTGCGATGGCGACGGGTTGGGTCCAAGATCGTGGCTCGTGGTACTACCTGGCCCCCGGCAGCGGCGCGATGGCCACGGGTTGGCTCAAGGATGGTGGCTCGTGGTACTACCTGATGCCCGGTAGCGGTGCGATGGCCACGGGGCGCGTGCTCATTGGTGCGTCGTGGTATCGCTTTGATGAGTCGGGTCGATGGGTCGGCTGATTGCGTGAGGGTCCGCCCCCCGGGAGGTCTTCCGGGGGGCGGACCTGCGTGTGGTCGTGGGTGAGTGGGACCGACCGATGGTTCGCCTCACGGCGTGTCTGAGCCCCTTAGGCCCCGGTGTCGGCATGAAAAATTGCCAGTTGCCGGAGAATCCCTCAGCTTGTGACAAGCACAAGCGTGGTCACGAGTTGATAAGTAGCGCAAATGCATACTGCACAACTGGAAAAAGTTGCGCATAATGGGAGGGGGCGCCGCTTCGTGCGTACCATCCTTCAAACGTCCGTCAACATAGGGAGTCATTGATGTTTCCTCGAAAGTCTTCGACCCTGGCTCTAGTGGCGGCTGGGGCCTTATCTCTCACCACGGTCAGTGTTCCGGCTGCGCACGCAATCGGCGTTGATGCGATGGTGCAGAGCCACACCGTCCAGTCAACCGAGATTGTGCGGCCCACCCGCGATGTCCCGGGCGCCTCTCTGAGCGTCTGGCCCGGGGACGCGGCTCTTGCTCCCGGGCAGACACTGATGCTGGAAGCAACCTACGACACGGGAACCCCTGGTGGCTCCCACGTGACGTGGAAAACCTCCGATAGCTCGTTGGCAACCGTGGATGACAACGGCCTCGTGACGGCCGTGGGCCCCGGTGAGGTCGCGGTCATCGCTACCGACAAACAGGACTCCTCCATCGAGGCGGTCAGCTGGATTCGGATTCGCTCCGTTTCCGAAGACACCGGGATCGAGCTGTCCGAGTCTGGGGTGACTCGCACCCCGGGCAAGAGCGTGTTCCTGAACGCCTTGCTCTCTCCCTCGTTCCTGGGGCGCCCGGTTGAGTGGACCGTGAGTCCCGCGACGCTGGGAACCGTCGAGACGGGTCCGAACGAGCAGACAGCCATCCTGACAACCTCGGATCAGCCTGGCAGTGGGACTCTCACCGCAACCGTCACGTCGCAGGGGGGCCAGAAGAAGACCGTCTCGATTCCCCTCACTGTTGTCGCCGCTCCCCAATCCTCCGACGACTTCATCATCAACGACAGCGGCGTCCTCACCGGCTACCGGGGAAGCGCCACGGACGTCGTCATACCTGACGGCGTCACGGAGATCGGTCGTCGCGCCTTCGACGGTCACGAGCTCGACAGCGTCTGGGTGCCCGCCAGCGTGCAGACCCTCGCAGAAGAGGCATTCTACGGCGCGAACCTGAAGAAGATCACCTTCCAGGATGACGACGAGCACCCCTCGCAACTCACGTGGGTAGGCAGCCAAGCATTCGCCTATTCGACCCTCGAAACAGTGTCCCTGCCGCGCGCGGTCAAGGACGTCGACAACTACGCGTTCTCCTACATGGACTACCTGACCTCGGTTCGCCTCGGCCCCAACGTCTCCTCGACGAGGCTCTCCGACGCCTTCGTGCGTTCCCCTCGCCTGACGAGCATCGAGGTCGACGAAGCCAACGCCACCTACGCCAGCGTCGACGGCGTCGTCTACTCCAAGGACCGCGCGACCCTGGTGGTCTTCCCATCGGGCAAGAACGCCACAGGATCGTACGCGGTGCCCGAGGGGACAACAACGATCGGCGTCGGCGCTTTCGCCGTCGCACAGCTGGAGTCTGTGACCCTGCCGGACTCGCTGCGCGAGGTCGCTTCCCGCGCCTTCGAGCAGTCCTCCATCACGGCCGTGGCCTTGCCCGACGCCTTCGAGACGGTCGGCGAGCGAGCATTCTGGTACATGCCCCAGCTCAAGCGCGTTGACCTGGGTGGAACCGTGAAGGTCTCGGACAGCGCCTTCTACAGCAGCGGCGTGACCGAGATGAACCTGCGCCCGGACCTGAACCGCCTCACCGAGATCGCCGACGGCGCGTTCAACTGGACCTCGGCCACCTCGATCACCCTCCCCGACTCGGTGACGACGATCGGCAAAGAGGCGTTCGCGAACAACGCGGCCCTGACCACGTTCCACCTCGGTGCCTCGGCCCAATCCCTCGGTGACTTCGCTCTGGGCGAGGACAACAACCTCACGGAACTCAGCGTGAGCCCCTCCAACACCGAACTCTCGGTGGAAATCGGGGTCCTCTACCAGAAGATCAGTTCCGGTCGTCGTCTGCTCCTGTCCCTGCCGACAAACAGCGCCACCGAGTACAAGGTGACCTCGGGAACCACCGAGATTGCCCCCTGGGCCTTTGCTCACAACACGGCGCTGCGACGCGTCGTCCTCCCCAAGGGACTGACGACCATCGGCTACGGCGCGTTCGACGGGTGCTCGAACCTGATCGACCTGTCCATCCCCAACTCCGTTCGGGTGTCCGAAGGGGTTATCAACACGGGGCTGGATACCGTCGAATATGGAACGAAGATCCGCAGCATCGAAATGAATGCACGCGACGCTCGTATCGCTCGGCACATCATCGTACGCGGGGGAGTCGAGGGATCCTTCTACACGGAAGGTGCAGCCTCCAACGGCCGTCCCGAGAGCGCGTTCTTCGGTGAAGGCATGACGAAGATCGAGTTCATGACCCAGGCTCCCCGCATCCTGGTCCTGCCCTCCAGCCTCAAGGAACTCGTGCTTGAGCGCTTCCCGGAAGGCGGGACGAACAAGGATACCGACGTCTACGTCGCGGCTTCGCAAGGATCCGACGCGTGGGAAGTCGCCAGCGCCGCGATGAAGGACGCGGGGATTGACGCGTCCCACCTGCACGTCTACAAGCCCACGCGGGTCACCCTGTCCGGCCAGGGAATCGGCGAGTCGCGGGACGGATACAAGCTCAGCGCCTCCGCGGGCACTCCGGCGACCGTAAAGGTCTCGGCAGAAGCAGGCGTATCCGGCGGGCGTGAGATGCGCGTCGTCCAGATGAACGCGGATGGCTCCAGGAAGGTACTGCAGAACTGGACCGCGATGTCCACCAGCTCCGATGCGCTTTCCGCGGCCCTGTCCTACACCTGGACGCCTACCGATGGCCAGGCACGCCTGCGAATCTACGTGCGCGACGGCTCACGCATTGTTCGCGCGACGACGTTGACGGTCGACGGCACGTCTGCTCCGAGGAACGGCAAGTGGATGTCGGATTCGCGTGGTTGGTGGTATCGGTATTCTGATGGGTCGTATCCGGTGGGTGAGAGGGTCACGATTGGTGGTCAGGTCTATCGTTTTGGTGCCGATGGGTATATGCGTGTCGGTTGGGTGAGTGAGCAGGGGGCGTGGTTCTTCCATGGTGGCTCGGGTGCTGAGGTGTCGGGCTGGGTGAAGGACGGTGGCTCGTGGTACTACCTGACGCCCGGCAGCGGCGCGATGGCGACCGGCTGGCTTGATCTCGGTGGTACCTGGTACTACCTGGCTCCGGGCAGCGGCGCGATGGTGACCGGGTGGCTTGATCTTGGTGGTACCTGGTATTACCTGGCTTCGGGCAGTGGCGCGATGGCGACCGGCTGGGTGAAGGACGGTGGCTCGTGGTACTACCTGACGCCCGGTAGCGGTGCGATGGCCACGGGTTGGGTCCAAGATCGTGGCTCGTGGTACTACCTGACGCCCGGCAGTGGCGCGATGGTGACCGGCTGGATTCGCATTGACGGCCAGTGGCACCACTTCACTGCTTCGGGTCGTTGGGTCGGCTGATTGTGTGAGGGTTCGCGCCCCCCGGGAGGTTTCCCGGGGGGCGCGGCGTTGTGTGGTTGGTTGTGGTGGTGGGGAGTCTCAGGGTTTTTTCAGGTTGTGTTGGTGGTGTGGTCAGGTTGGGTTTGTAGGGTGGGGGTCATAAGGGAATACGGCACAGGCCGGTGGGGCTTGGGTGATGCCGACGAGATGACTGTGAGGTGCCTTCTGGGAGTACTTGTACTGTGTTGATGGGATATGCCGTGGGGCCGACCGATGGGTCGGCCCCACGGCATGTCTGTGGTGGGGCGAGGGGGTGTGGCGTTGTGTGTGCCTGCCGTTGGTGGTTCCTCAGAGTCGGTCGACTCCCGCGTCCCATGCGGCGCGCATGGGGTTGGCGTCGGCGACCAGCTGATCGAAACGCAGATCCGCAATGTCAATCACCTCGCCGAGAGCGAAGCGCGCCTCGCGCGCCGGAGAGTGCTCGACTCGGCGCTAACCGGACTCCAGCAGGTGCTTGCGATCCACCACGTTGTCCGCACAGATCACCAGCGGGCGATTGAACTTGTCACGGTAGGCCGCGGACAGGGCCCGCAGCTCCTCGGCTTCCTCATCGGTCACATCGCCGACCGACAGCGCAGACAGATCGGAGCTCGACTGCTCGTTGCCCTGCCCGTCGAGAACCAGCGACACGATGTCCGTGTAGGACGCGATGAGTTCCTCGGCCTCGTCGGGAGCGGCCGTGAGGACGGCATCCTCGAAGGAGGAACGCAGCTCGCTCACCGATGCGAAGGGGCGGGACTCCCACGCGCGCTCAACCGGCCACGTGTGCTGAGAGAACATGACGGAGAAGGTGGAGACGAACTCGCTGCGGTCCATCGCGTTGACATCGTCCAGGTTGATCTTCTTGCCATCAACGACGGCCACGTCCGGCGAGGCCTGACGTCCGACGTGGAAGAACAGGAGGTTGAGGATGATGGCCGTCAACGAGCCGATCGTGACACCGGATCCGAAAATGATCTGCAGCCAGGAGGGCATGACCGAGACGATCCCGGGTTTGAGAGTCACGAGGAGGGCAAGGCCGATCGACGTGGAGACGATGATGGCATTGCGGGTGTCGCGCAGGTCGACCTTCGACAGGGTCTGGATGCCGACCACGGCAACGTTGGCGAACATCGCCAGGGAAGCCCCGCCGATGACGGGCTGGGGAATGGCAGCGACGATTGCGGCAGCCTTGGGGAGCAGACCGAGGATGATCATGATGACGCCCGCCGCCGTGACGACCCAGCGGGACTTTACGCGGGTGAGGCGCACCAGTCCCACGTTTTGAGCGAAGCAGGTGTAGGGGAAGGAGTTGAGGACGCCGCCCAGGAGCGTGGACAGTCCGTCGGCTCGCAGGGCGTTGGCAATGTCTCGCGGCGTGATGCGCTTGCCCACGACCTCGCCCGTGGCAAAGACGTCGCCTGTCGTCTCGACGGCGGTGACCGCCATGACGATGATCATCGCGAGGATCGCGGTCGCCGAGAAACGAGGCAGGCCGAAGTAGAAGGGCGTGGTGACGCCCAACCAGGAGGCCTCGCCCACGCCGGAGAAGTTCGTCTTGCCCATCACGAAGGCGAGCGCCGTCATGATGAGCAGCGCGAGGAGTACCGAGAGGGTGCCCATGAAGCCCTTGAAGAGACGCTGGATGACGACGATGATCGCGATCGTTCCGAAGGCGAAGCCGAGGGCCTCGAAGGTCGCCGAGGCTTTCGCCGAGTCGTCCGCTGCCTTGTCTGCCCAGGCAACGATGTCACCCGCCGAGACAGACAAGAGCGTCGTGCCCATGACCGTCAAGAGCGTGCCGGTAACGATCGGAGGGAAGAATCGCAGAAGCTTGGCGAAGAATGGGGCGACGAGGAAAACGATGAGTCCGACCGCGATGATCGAGCCGTACATGGTGGCCAGGCCGGTCTTGGGATCGGCACCCGGGGGCGTGGCTGCCGCACCGATCGCGATCAGCGGCGAGACGGCGGTGAAGGTGACGCCCTGGATGAGGGGGAGCTTCACACCGATGAAGCGGCCGATGCCGGCCGACTGGATGATCGTTGCGATGCCGCAGGTGAACAGATCAGCGTTGATGAGGTGAATGAGCGTTTGCGTATCGAGCCCGAGGTTCTGCGCGATGACCCAGGGGACGATAACGGCACCCGCGTAAAACGCGAGGACGTGCTGAATGCCGAGAACGGTGAGTCTCCCGAAAGACGGAACCTGATCGACGGGGTGGGGAGCGGACGAGGGGCTTGGTGCCATGCGTGTCTCCTGGACCTAAACGCAAGTGTTGAAAGGACTCCTCCATTGTCGATGATCGCGGTAGTTGCGTAGCTCAGAGAAAGAAAAGTGTGGCGCGTTATATTTTTCGGGTAGCTATCGGCGGGCACCGGGCCAGCAACGTCGCATGGATGCTCTCCGTCGCGCAACGGAGGGACGCGGGTGCCTGGACGCGGTGGGAACGCGACCGACGGGACGCCGTGCGTTACCGAAGAACATGCCGGTCGTCGCCTGTTCCGCGAGCATGACGGGACACGGGGCGACCCGGTCGAGGTGATCGGCGACACAGAATTGGGGGAATTTTGGCCTCAAATGCGCCCATTTTTCGTGAATTCCGCGAAAACCCGCCCTAAAGTCGGCGAAAACGCCAGAGATTTCGTAGTGTGTCTTTCGTGGCCACGACAGTGGTAACAAGAACGAACAGGAATGAGGTTTCTCAATGTCCGTGAACCGTACCGAGCTTGTCGCTCAGATTGCCGAACGTGCCGACCTGACCAAGGCGAAGGCCGATGAGGCCCTGGCCGCCTTCCAGGCCGTCCTCGTTGAGTCCCTGGCCAAGGGCGAGGCCGTCAAGGTCACCGGCCTCCTCTCGGTCGAGCGCGTGGAGCGCGCCGCCCGCACCGGCCGCAACCCCCGCACCGGTGAAGAGATCAAGATCCCGGCTGGCTACGGCGTGAAGCTCTCCGCTGGCTCGACGCTGAAGAAGGCCGTGGCCAAGTGAGGCGCTGACCCGAAGCCAAACGCCGTGGGGCGCGACCGTGTGGTCGCGCCCCACGCGCATTGTGCCAGCCGCACCTCGTTTGCCTGTACCGGATAGCGGTGTCCCCGGCCCGAGGAGTCGGGCCGGGGACACCGCGTGGAGCGCGCCATGAACGACGGTTCTAGGCCCCCACCTCCTGCGGAGCACGCCCCCGCAGCAGCGGGTGGTGGCAGGCCACGCGATGCGTCTCGTCGGTGAGGACGGGCTGCACCTTGCATTCCTCCCCCGCGAAAGGACAGCGCGGGCGGAACCGGCAGCCCTCGGGCGGGTTGACGGCGCTGGGGGGCTCGCCCGTGAGCTTGATGGCTTTGTCGTCGTGAACGAACTCGGGGTCGGGCACCGGGATGGAGTCGATGAGAGCCTTCGTATACGGGTGCTTGGGATTCTCGACAACTTCCTTGGCGGGGCCCTCCTCGACGATCCTACCCAGGTACATGACGCCGATGCGGTCGGCCATGTACTGGACGACGGCCAGGTCGTGACTGATGAACAGGTAGGACAGGCCGAGCTCCTCCTGCAGATCCTTCATGAGGTTGAGAACCTGAGCCTGCACGGACACGTCCAATGCGGACACGGGCTCGTCGGCGACGATGAGGTCTGGAGCAAGCGTCAAGGATCTGGCGAAACCGATGCGCTGGAGCTGCCCACCCGAGAACTCGTGCGGGTAACGATCCAGGATCTCCTCGGTCAAGCCCACCTGCTCCAGGATCTCCATGATCCTCTCGGCGATCTGCCGCGCGGTGCCGGTCTTCTGGATGCTCATCGGTTCGGCCAAGATCTGGTCGATGCGCATGCGCGGGTCCATGGCGGCGTACGAGTCCTGGAACATCATCTGGACGTCCTGGTGCATCTTGACCGCATCACGCCCCTTGAGCGTGGCCAGGTCGCGTCCGAGCAGCTCGATCGCGCCGCCCGACGGAGGCTCAAGGCCGGCGATGAGGCGACCCACGGTGGACTTGCCGCAGCCGGACTCGCCCACCAGACCGTAGGTCTCGCCCTTCTTGACCGTGATCGACACCCGGTCGACCGCAGACACCACGCCCTTGTTGCGATTGAAGAACCCCGAACCCGCCGACTCGTACTCTCGGGAGGCTTCCTTCACGTCCAGCAGAGCATCGTGGGAGCGGGCGGCAACAGGGACATTCGCCGCCCTCGCCGCGTCTTCCGTGCCCTCAGAGGAGGCCGCGGCGTCGAGCTTTGCCTGCAGGAGCGCGGGGGACTCGTCCGTGTCCTGAACGGGGTGGAAGCACGCGTAGGAGTGGTTCTCGTCTCCGCTCAGGTCCGGGTAGCCGGCGCGGCACTCATCGGTGGCCCACAGGCAGCGCGCGGCGAAGCGGCATCCGACCGGAAGGTTCGTCAGCGATGGGGGAGCGCCGGGAATGGAGAAGAGCTTCGTCCCTGCCGCGAGCGCCCTTTCCGGCAACGCGGCCATGAGGGAGCTCGTGTAGCGGTGCCGCGGCTCGGTGAAGAGCGTCTTCGTGGGTGCCGTCTCCACGATGCGCCCCGCGTACATGACGGACACGCGGTCGGTGTGTCCGGCGACGACGCCGAGATCGTGTGTGATGAGGATGACGCCCATCTTGTACTCGTCGCGCAGCTCGTCGATGAGATCCAGGATCTGCATCTGCGTGGTGACATCGAGAGCCGTGGTGGGCTCATCCGCGATGAGGATGCGTGGCTGGCACACGAGCGCCATCGCAATCATGACGCGCTGGCGCATCCCGCCCGAGAGCTGGTGCGGATAGTTGTTGATGACCACCTCGGGGCGAGGCATGCCGACGCGCTTGAGGATCTCGACGGCCCGCTCAAGCGCGTCCTTCTTGGACATCTTCTCGTGGACGCGCAGCGGCTCGCACACCTGGAGTCCGATCTTCATCGTCGGATTGAGGCTCGTGAGAGGGTCCTGGAAGATCATGCCGACCTTCGTGCCGCGCAGCTTGCGCTTGTCCTTGAGTGGCAGCTGGGTGAGGTCCTGTCCGTCGAGGATGATGGAGCCGGAGGAGACCCTGCCGCCCTGGGGAAGAAGGCCCATGAGAGACAGAGCGGTCATCGTCTTGCCGGAGCCGGACTCGCCCACGATGCCCAGGGTCTCGCCCGGGTTCACGTGCAGGTCGACACCCGAGAGGGCGCGAACCACGCCGTTGCGGATCTCAATATCGGTGTGCAGATCTTTGATCTGAAGGAGTGGAGTATTCATAGTTCAGTACTCACCTCTTGCGCAGTCGAACTTCGAAGGCGTCACGCAGGCCGTCGCCAATGAAGTTGAACGACAGGACCAGGAGGATGATGAGGACGCCCGGCGGGTAGAGCAGCCACCAGTTGCCCGAGTAGACGTGCGACTGGCTGTTGGAGAGCATGGCTCCCCAGTCGGTGGCGGGAGGCTGCGCGCCCAGGCCGAGGAACGACAGGTAGGCGACGTAGAGGACGGCGTCTGCGACCTGGAAGGTCGCGTTGACGATGACGGTGCCGATCGTGTTTCGGACGATGTGTGTCCGAATTGCTCGAGGCATCGAGCCGCCCATGCCGCGCATCGCGACGACGTACTCGCGCGTGCGCAGGGACAGGGCCTCGCCTCGAATCAATCGGGACGTTCCCAGCCAGGACAGGGCCGACATGATGATGATGAGGACCGGGACGGTCGGCGGGATCATCGTGGCGATCAGCATGAAGAGGAACAGGACGGGCACGGACATGAGCGCGTCAACTATGCGCATCATGATCGCGTCGACCCAGCCGCCCACGAAGCCGGCGATCGCGCCGTACAGCGTGCCGATCGTAGTGGCGAAGATGCCGGCGAACAGGCCGACGATGATCGAGGTCTGGCCGCCCTTCATGAGGCGTCCGAGCTGGTCGTAACCGACCATGTCGGTGCCGAGCGGGTGCTCGGCGGAGGGCGGTAGGGCCGAGTTCGACAGGTCCGTGTGGATCTGGTCGGTCACGTAGAACATCGGGCCGATGAACGAGAAGGCCATCAGGATGAGGATCAGGCACACGCCGAAGACGGCGAGCTTGTTCTCCATGAAGACCTGCAGGCCCTGCAGCTTCGTTGACTTGCGGGCGGTGCGCGCCTTGGCCGGCGCTGCGATAGGTGCGGTTGCAGTGGTCATTTGGCACGTCCTGCCAGTCGGATACGGGGATCAGCAAGGGCGTAGAGAAAGTCTGCCAGGAGCGCGCCGATGACGGTCGCGAAGGAGACGATCAGGGCGACGCCGAGGAGAATCGGGTAGTCGCGCCTACCGGTCGCCTGGTAGTACATGTAGCCCATGCCGTTGAAGTTGAAGAGCGTCTCGATGACGAGGGCGCCACAGAACATCGCGGGGATGTACAGACCAATCATCGTGATGACGGGGAACATGGCGTTGCGCAGCGTGTGAACGAAGACGACGCGGAACTCCGACAGGCCCTTCGCGCGAGCGGTACGCACGTACTGCTCGTTGAGGTTATCCACCATCGAGGAGCGCACGTAGCGTGCGTAGGCGGCGATCGTGCCAATCGACAGCGCGCACACGGGCAGGACCAAGTGATCCCACTGTTCCCACATGACCGACAGGGACTCGCCCTGCGGTGCGTCGTTGGGCAGGATCGGCCACACCTGGGAGAAGAGGACGATGAGGAGCAGGCCCGCGAAGAAGATCGGAGTCGAGTAAGCCAACAGACACGCAATCGTCACGATGTAATCGGGGGCTTTATTTCTCTTGACGGCCTGCCACACGCCCAGGGGGATCGCGACGATGAGAGCCAGGATGGTGGACAGGAGAGACAGGAAGATGGTGCGCGGCAGGCGGGCAGCCAGCAGGTCGTTGACGGACTGGTTGTGCTGGTAGGAGTAGCCGAAGTCGCCGTGCGCAATTTTGTTCAGGTAGTTGACGTACTGCTCGGGGATGGGCCGGTCGTATCCGTTTTCGTGGTCGAAGGCCGCGAGCTGTTCTTGGGTCGCATCCTTACCGAGTGCTGCTCGGGCTGCACCGCCCGGCTGAGACTGGAGGAGGATGAAGGTGATGATGGTGACCAGGAAGACAACGATGACTGCCTGGCCGAGGCGTTTGAGGATGAATTGGATCATTGCGAACTCCACAGTAAGGGGGCAGGCGCCCGCATGTGCGGGTGCGGGCGCCTGCCCCGTGAGGCGTCAAGGCGAAGGTTTACTTACCTTCGGTCGACCACGACCAATCCTCGGGCCAGGTGTCGCCGGTGGCGTCGAGTTCGCCCAGGTCGAGCGTCTTCTTCACCGCGGTGATCTGGTAGTACGGGTTGGGCATCCACAGAACGGGGAGGTCCTCCGCGAGGTAGTCGTTGTATGCCTGGAGAGCGTTGGGCTCGGAGGAGCGGGTCGACTCTTCGATGAGCTTGTCAGCCTCGGGGTTCTTGTACTGGCCGAGGTTGACGGGAGCGTCAGAGGCGAAGAGGCGCTCGCCGGACGCGTAGATCGGGAAGCCCCACGAGGTCTGGGATCCGAAGAAGGACATGTCCCAGGTGCAGGGGGTCTCGTCGTCACATGCCTGCGAGGCGCCGACCGAGTCGGGGACCTCGTTCATGTCGATCTTGATGCCGAGCTTGCCGAACTGGGAGATGATCTCCTCGAACATCTGGTGCGTGGAGACGAAGCCCGACTGGGAGATGAGCTTGAAGTTCAGCTTGTCGCCGGCGTTGATACCCTCGCCACACTGGTTGGCGCCGGTGCCGGGGTTCTCGCAGGTGGTTTCACCGTCGGGCACGACCTTCCAGCCGTGGTCCTCGAGGAGCTTCTTGGCGGCATCCGGATCGAACTTGTAGACGCAGCCCTCGGTGGTGCCGGTCTTCTCAGCGGGCATCGGGACGGGGCCACAGGTCGGGGAGGCGGTGCCGGACCAGATCTTCTCAGACAGGGTCGGCTGGTCGATCAGCTGCTGCATCGCCTGGCGGATGTACTTCTGGTTGATGAACTTCGAGCCGGGGGCCTTCTCGTGGAAGTTCAGGGCCAGGTAGGTGATGGAGTTGCCGGGCCACAGGAAGACGTTGTAGCCCTTGTCCTCGACGGCCTTGCGCTGGTTGTACTGCGCGGCCGGAATGTAGCCGAAGTCGATGGCGCCCGAACGCACGGAGTTGAACTCAGCGTCGTCACCCGTGAACGCCTTGTAGATCAGCGCGTCGATCTTGGGCTTGTCCTCGCCCCAGTAGTTCTCGTTGGGGACGAGCTTGAGGCCCTGGTCGGGGGTGAACTCCGCGAGCTTCCAGGGGCCGTTCACCGTCTGCCACAGCGGGTTGGTGGCGTAGGAGGACAGGTTCTTGGCCTCGCCCTGCAGGTAGGCGAAGACCTTCTGGGCGCCCTCGGGGGTGCGGTCGAGGTCGGAGACGGCCTCGTCGGCGCTGGTCTTGTCCCAGGCGTGCTGGGGGAGTAGAGCGACCTTGTTGATCTGGTTGTCAATGAACCAGGCGGGGGCGAACTTGGTCTCGGTGGTGATCGAGAACGTGTGCTCGTCGATGATCTTCAGATCGGCACCGTCGGGGAAGAAGCCCTTCTTGTACGAGGCCCATTCGTCCTTGTTGTTGGTGACGAGGTTCCACCAGAACTCGATGTCGCGGGTGGTGACGGGCGTGCCGTCGGACCACTTGGCGTCGTCGCGCAGCTTGATGGTGTAGGTCAGGCCGTCCTCAGAGACCTCGGGAACGGTGCCCAGGGACTTGGGGAGGTTGATCTTGTAGGGGGTTTCAGAGGTGGACTTGTAGGCGAAGAGCGGGCGGTACATCGCCTGGATGAACTGGCCGTTTTCGCCCTGCGTGTAGCCCTTTGCGGAGATCGGGAAGATCCAGTTGGGGGTACGCGAGGCCATCGTGACCTCGTTCTTTCCGGTTTCCGAGTTGGCTGCCTGGCCGCCGCCGCTACTGCTGCTGCCACCACAGGCGGACAGGCCCAGGGAGGCGACCATTGCGAGGGCCGCGCCGGTGACCATCCACCGCTTCTTTCTAAGGTTCATGACTGCTCCAAATCAACGTTGATCGGGGACACTGACGGATGACAACCCTGTCAGATGATGTTCATCATATGACAGTTTGTCGGCGAATGTTGCCACTTTGGGCAAAATATGGAATGTTACGAAAAAATAACAAGATATTTCGACGAAAGAAGTGTCAGACTTTCTTCGGTGAGGCATAATGAATCATGTTCTCAATGATGAGCGCAGTGTAACGTTGTAGTTACTGCATGCGTACCTAGAGGAGGTGTCATGGCCACGCATGATGTCGACGAGACCGTCCTGACGCTGATTGGGTCCGGTCAAGCGGACACCAGGCCCGCGATTGTCAAGCAAACGGGCCTCGCACCATCAACGGTGTCGGCCGCTGTGTCTCGCCTCGTCGAAGCCGGGGTCATCGCGGAAGCGGAGCACTCTGTTTCCACGGGTGGGCGGCGTGCACGCCGCCTCGTCACCTCCGACGGCGCCGGAGCACTCGCCCTTGTCGAGCTGGGAGCCCACCACGGCCTCGTTGCCCTGACGGACCCCACCCGCGGAGTCGGGCAGGCATCGAGCCTCCTTATCGACATTGCGGAAGGCCCCCAGGCGGTGCTCGACGCTGTCATGGACGAGGTGTCCCGCCAGGAAGAATCTGCCGGCGTGCGGGTCGGTGGCATTGCCCTGGCGGTCCCCGGTCCCGTGGACGCGGAGCGCTCTCGCGTGATCCGCCCCGCCCGTATGCCCGGGTGGGACGGCATCAATGTCGCCGAGGCCGTCACCGAGCAGTGCGGCCTGCCCGCCCTCATTGAAAACGACGCGCGCGCGGGAGCCATCGGCGAATCCGTCTACCGCCGTCGACTTCAGGGCGGGACCCCCATCGACACGCTTATCTACGTCAAGGCTGGCTCCGCCATCGGCGGCGCCTACCTCGTCGATGGCGTGCCGCAGGTGGGGCAGGGCGGACTGGCCGGGGATATCTCGCACATCCCCGTCGAGGCCGCCGCGGGCCGCCCCTGCAAGTGCGGCAACGTCGGATGCCTCGAAACGATCGCGTCCGCCGACTCGATCCGAGCAGACCTGGCCGCAGCAGGCCTCGTCTATGAGAACAACGCACAGCTTCTGGCCGCAGCACGCGACGGTATCCCCGAAGTTGCGACGGCCATCCGCCAGGCGGGCACCCTCCTGGGCCACTGCGTCGCCCACCTCGTGTCCTTCCTGGCACCCCAGGGAGTCATCGTCGGTGGAGCACTCTCCGCCGTTGACGCCTTCACCGCCGGAGTGCGCGCCGCACTCCACCAATCCTGCCTCCCCTCGATCATGGAACACCTCGTGATCGAATCGTCTCGATCAGGGCGCGAAGCGGCGCTCTGGGGGCTCTCGACACTTACCCCCTCGAAGATCTCAAAGGAGAATCGCTCATGACCAAGCCCCGCATCGCGGTTGCCGGCATCCACATCGAATCCTCGACGTTCACCCCCTACATCTCGACCGCCGACGACTTCATCGTCACCCGCGGCGAGGAACTGATGGACCGCTTCTACTGGCGCGACGAGGACTGGGCCACCCAGATCGAGTGGATCCCCGTCCTGCACTCGCGCGCCCTGCCCGGCGGTGTCGTCGAGCGCGGCGCCTACGACGCCTGGAAGGCTGAGATCCTTGAGGGCCTCGCGGCCGCGGGCCCCCTCGAGGGCCTCTTCTTTGACATCCACGGCGCCATGAGCGTCCAGGGCATGGACGACGCCGAGGGCGACCTCATCAAGGCCATCCGCGGCGTCATCGGCCCCGATCCCATGGTCAGCGCCTCGATGGACCTGCACGGAAACGTCTCCCAGGACCTCTTCGACGGCTGCGACATCCTCACCTGCTACCGCCTCGCACCCCACGAGGACGCTCTCGAGTCGCGCCGTCGCGCCGCCTACAACCTGGGCATGCGCCTCCTCAACGGCCAGCCCAAGCCCGTCAAGGCCCTCGTCCACGTCCCCGTCCTGCTCCCGGGCGAGAAGACCTCGACCCGCATCGAACCCGCCAAATCCCTCTACAAGATGATCGACCCCATCGAAGCGATGGACGGCGTCCTGGACGCCGCGATCTGGATCGGCTTCGCGTGGGCCGACCAGCCGCGCTGCAAGGGCGCTGTCGTCGTCACGGGTGACGACGCGGAGCTCGTCAAGGAACAGGCCGAGCGCATCGGCCAGTACTTCTGGGACGTGCACGACCGCTTCGAGTTTGTGGCCCCCGTTGCCTCCATGGAAGAGTGCCTGGCAGCCGCCGAGGAGGGCCCCAAGCCCTTCTTCATCTCCGACTCCGGCGACAACCCGGGTGCCGGCGGCGCCGACGACGTGACGGTCGCGCTCGCGGCCCTGCTTGCGTGGAAGCCCGTCCAGGAGGCGACGCTCGACGTCATCTACGCCTCGATCATCGATCCCGCCGCGGCCGCCGTTGCGTGGGAGGCTGGTGTCGGCGCCGAGGCCGACCTCGAGGTCGGTGGACACATTGACACCCGCGAGCCTGGCCCGCTGAACGTCCACGCCACGGTCGAGGCCCTCGCCGACGACCCGATGGGTGGCCACACCGCGCTGCTGCGCACGGGCGGCCTGCGCTTCATCATCACGACGAACCGCAATCAGTACACGATGTACAGCCAGTTCGAGCTGCTCGGCGTGGATATCACCACCGCCGACGTCGTCGTCGTCAAGATCGGTTACCTGGAGCCCGACCTGTACGAGACCCAGAAGGGCTGGCTCATGGCGCTGACCCCCGGTGGCGTTGATCAGGACCTCATCCGCCTCGGTCACCACAAGATTGAGCGCCCGATGTTCCCCTTCGATCCGGATATGGCAGATCCCGATCTGCATGCTCAGGTCGTCGTACCATGAGCGCCGTCAAGGATTCCGCGGGCCCGGTATTTGCGGGCATCGACATCGGCGGCACATCCATCAAGTGGATGATCGTCGATGAGGCGGGCGCGATCCTCACTCAGGGAAACGAGCCGACGGACCGCGAGGCCGTGGCCGAGCAGGTGGGACGAATCGGCGCGCGACTCGCGAGCGACTATCCGGGACTGGTCGGTTTCGGCCTGATCTGCCCCGGCCTCGTCGATGAGGAGAGTGGGATCGTCGTGTACGCGGCGAACCTTGAGCTGCGTGGCGTCCAGCTGGCCCGCGTGGTCGAGGACGCCACGGGCGTACCTGCAGCACTCATGCACGATGGGCGCGCCGCCGGCCTGGCTGAGGGACTCCTCGGCGCGGGCCGAGGGGCTTCCTCCTTCCTCATGATGCCTATCGGTACCGGGATCTCTGTGGCCCTCATGCTCGGTGACAACCTGTGGAGTGGTGCGACGTTTAGCGCCGGCGAAGTCGGGCACGCGCCCGTTTTCCCCGGTGGTGAGTCCTGCCGTTGCGGGTCGCGCGGGTGCCTGGAGGTCTACGCCTCGGCAAAGGGCATCGCCCGACGCTACGAGCAGGCGACCGGAGAGGACATCGGTGCGAAGGCGGTCGAGGCCGGCATCGGTACAGACCCGGTCGCGACCGAGGTATGGGACACCGCGGTTCGTGCACTCGCGCTATCTCTCACCCACATGACGCTCACCGTCGACGTCGAGCGCATCATCATCGGCGGCGGCCTGTCGCACGCGGGCGAGAACCTGCTGGCGCCGCTGCGCGAGGAATTCGCTTCGATGCTGACATTCCGTGACGCTCCCGAGATCGTCCGCGCATCCCTCGGGGGTGCGGGTGGTCGCTGGGGTGCCGCGATCCTGGCCGCTCGCGTGGGCGGCTCGACGTGCTACGAGAGGTGGCAGCCGTGACGACTGTAGAGATTTGCGTGGAAGATGCCGTGGGCGTGCGCCGCGCGCGCGACGGGGGAGCGGATCGTATCGAGATCTGCACCGACCTGTCATGCGGCGGCCTGAGCCCCGCATTCGACGAGGTGGCCGCCGCCCTCGAGGTGGCGCCCGCTGGCGGCGTTCAGGTGCTCGTGCGCCCGCGCCCCGGGGACTTCGTGCATACGCGCGAAGAGGTCGATCGCATCGCCTCCGATATCGTGACCCTCTCGTCGATCGGTCGTGGATCGGACGTGCGCCTCGGCTTCGTCGTTGGCGTCATTACCCGCGACGGGCAGATCGACGTGAACGCGGCCGCGCGCCTGCGGGACACAGCCGAGGATGCGCCGCTGACCTTCCACCGTGGATTCGACCAGGTTGCGGATCAGGATCGCGGTCTCGACGTTCTCATGGAACTCGGGTACGACCGCGTGCTGACGACGGGTGGAGATCCGGCCGTCGCGCAGCCGGACGCCCTCGCCCGTCTCGTCGAGCGCGGGGGAGACGACATCATCATCCTGGTGTCGGGTGGCCTGCGCGCTCATAACGTCGCCGAGGTCGTGGCTGCCTCGGGAGCACGCGAGGTCCACATGCGCGCCCCCGGAACCTCAGGAACCGATCAGGCGGAGGTTGAGCGAATCGTCGCTGCCCTGCACGGATAACCCAGCCCACACGTTTCCAAAAAATCTTCGTCGATTCGTCTGACAAATCGACGTCAGCCGTGTAAGGTTAAACACATGAGAATTGGAATTTTCAACGACGAAGATCAGATCGCATCCCTCGCAGCGGACCGCATCCTCGAGGTGTACCGCGCTAAGCCGAACTTCGTGCTCGGCCTGGCCACCGGCTCCTCGCCGCTCAAGCTCTACGCAGAGCTCGTGCGCCGCTACGAGGCCGGTCAGATCTCCTTTGCCCAGGTTCGTTCCTACAACCTCGACGAGTATGTGGGCCTGCCCCGCGACCACTACGAGGGCTACGCGAACTTCATCCACCGCAACCTCGTCGACCTCGTCGACATGCCCGAGGGTGCGGCACACGGACCCGACGGCTGGTGCGATGACCTTGAGGCCGGCGCTGCCGCCTACGACGAGGCCATCAAGGCCGACGGCGGCATCGACATTCAGGTCCTCGGCATCGGCTCTGATGGCCACATCGGCTTCAATGAGCCCGGCGGCACCCTTGCGTCGCGCACCCACGTGGGCGTCCTGACCGAGCAGACCCGCCGCGACAACGCCCGCTTCTTCGATGGCGACATCGACCAGGTCCCCACGCACTGCGTGACTCAGGGCCTGGGCACGATCATGGACTCGCGCGCCCACATCTTCATCGCCACGGGTGAAGGCAAGGCCGACGCGGTCAAGGCCATGATCGAGGGCGGCGTCACCCAGCGCTGGCCCGCGTCCATCCTCCAGCACCACCCCGACGTCACCGTGCTCCTCGACGAGGCCGCCGCCTCCAAGCTTGAGCTCGCAGACTTCTACAGGGAGGTCTGGGAGAAGGAACACCTGTGAGATAGGTTCCCCACCCGACTTCGCCCCGGCCTCGTCAATGCGAGGCCGGGGCCTTATTGTGAGCGTCGCTTCTTCGCTCCCGGCGCACGCGTGCCACCCGTTGGAAGCACACCTCGGCACGTACAATGGACCCCATGCGTAATGCCCTCGACGAACCCACCGGCCCCTCCGCGCCCTCCGGTCCCTCCACCGCGTCCTCGACCGGCCTGCTGGAGCGTACCGAGACCCGCAAGGAGCGCACCGGCGGGGACGGCGACCGCTTCGCCCACTTCGTGCGCAAGGACAAGGCGAACTCGTCCATGGTGACGGGGCAGCCCGTCGTCGCCCTGTGCGGCAAGGTGTGGATTCCCACCCGCGACGCCTCGCAGTACCCGGTGTGCCCCACCTGCAAGGAGCTGCGTGACTCGATGGGAAAGAACGGGCGTAACTGGCCCTTCTCCGACGGCGGAAAGGGCTCCGACAAGTGAGCGAGACGACCCGGCGCGCACCCGTTGGCAGGCTGCGCGCCTGGCAGGCCGCTGCCCTGGATCGCTACATGGCGACGTCCCCGCGTGACTTCCTGGCTGTCGCAACTCCGGGCGCAGGTAAGACGACATTCGCCCTGACGCTTGCGACCGAGCTGATCGCCCGCGGCATCGTCGACAAGCTCACCGTCGTGTGCCCCACCGAGCACCTCAAGGGACAGTGGGCCTCGAGCGCCGCGCGCTTCGGCATCCACATCGACCCCGACTTTACGAACTCGCAGGGCGTGGCCGGCTCGCACTTCGATGGCGTGGCTGTCACCTACGCGCAGATTGGCTCCAACCCGGCCGTTCACGCGGCGCGCACCCGCGCCTACCGTACCCTCGTCATCCTCGACGAAATCCACCACGCCGGCGACTCCCTGTCGTGGGGCGATGGCGTGCGCGAGGCCTTCACGGACGCGACGCGGCGCCTGGCACTGACGGGTACGCCCTTCCGCTCCGATACCTCTCCGATTCCCTTCGTCACCTACGAGGAGGACGAGGAGGGCATCCGACGCTCGCGCGCCGACTACACCTACGGCTACGGCGACGCCCTCAAGGATGGCGTCGTTCGTCCCGTCCTGTTCATGTCCTACTCGGGGCAGATGGCCTGGCGCACCAGCGCGGGCGACGAGGTGAGCGCCCGCCTGGGTGAGCCTCTCACCAAGGACATGATGAAGCAGGCCTGGCGCACCGCGCTGGATCCCAAGGGCGAGTGGATTCCCGCCGTCCTGCGCGCCGCCGATATGCGCCTCGAAGAGGTGCGCCGCGCCGTGCCCGACGCGGGCGGCCTTGTCATCGCCTCCAACCAGGAGCACGCACGCGCCTACGCCCGCCACCTGCGCCTGATCACCGGCAAGGCCCCCACGATCGTCCTGTCCGACGACGCGGATGCCTCCGACCGCATCTCCGAGTTCGCCGACTCCACCGACAAGTGGATGGTCGCCGTGCGCATGGTGTCCGAGGGCGTCGACGTGCCCCGCCTCGCGGTCGGCGTCTACGCGACCAACGCCTCCACGCCGCTGTTCTTCGCTCAGGCCATCGGCCGCTACGTACGAGCCCGTCGTCGCGGCGAGACGGCCACCGTCTTCATCCCTTCCGTTGTGCCCCTGCTGACGCTCGCCGGCGGCATGGAGGTTGAGCGCGACCATGCGCTGGATCGCCCCAAGCGCGACGAGGTCAGCGAAGACGACATGTGGAATCCTGAGGACGCGCTTGTCGCGGCCGCGAACCGCGAGGAGAAAGCTTCCTCCGACCTGCTCTCCCAGTTCGAGGTCCTGGGCGCGGACGCCGAGTTCGACGGGGTCCTCTTCGACGGTGCCGCATGGGGTGCCGGCGCCGAAGTAGGCTCTGAGGAAGAGCAGGAATACCTGGGTATTCCGGGCCTGCTGGACGCCGACCAGGTGACGACCCTGCTGCGCGCTCGCCAGGCTGACCAGGTTGCCGCGCAGAAGAAGACCCGCGCGGCGCAGAAGATGCGCGAAGAGAATGCCGGCATCCCCGCCCACAAGCTGCGTGCCGCCAAGCGCAAGGAGCTTCAGCACCTGGTCTCCACGTGGTCGCGCCGCTCCGGCGAGACCCACGCGACCATTCACTCGCGCCTGCGTTCGCGCTGCGGCGGCCCCGAGGTTGCCCAGGCCACGACCGAGCAGATCGAGGCCCGCATCGCCCTGCTGCGCGAGTGGTTTGTCGGCCGCCACTGACGCGCACTCCCGCAGCACTGTCCGCGCCCTGATGCATAACGAG
>ERZ773087.342-NODE-342-length-36133-cov-8.071262_pt1 | contig 36133 bp, 36 predicted proteins | sample MGYA00511375_ERZ773087 | MGnify/ENA primary metagenome ERZ773087 (study PRJEB29015, sample SAMEA2737995) | human oral metagenome | biome: human oral; feature: human-associated habitat; material: dental | place: China | collected 2063 ...
TATTAGTTGTTTATAATTTCAATAATAGCCTAAAAACGACTTGCGAAACTTAAATTAATAATAATAAAAAAATCCTCACTATGGTGAGGATTTTTACTTAAAACTAACTGATTTCTAATGAGGTTAAAACAACTGATATAAAAACACTAAAAAAGAACTTGCTCATTAGAAAAAACGTAATGGAAATGAAATACTAAAAACATTCCTTTACAGGCGGACTTTTACATCCAAACAACAACAGTGCAAAGATATAACTTTTTCCCGAATAAACAAGCGTTATTTTTAATTATTTTAAATAAAAGTTTTGTTTGCTGATTATCAATCAATTATATTCTAATCTTATTTCCTCTTTCCTATCACTGCGTGCCCTTGCTGGCGCGAGTTACCCCCTTGCTCGCGCCAGCATGATGTATGTGACTCTCGCCAGCATGAGAGTATGTGATTCACACTAGTCTCCAAGCAGGAGAATAAAAAAATATTTTTATTTTCCCCTAAGATATTGTACTTTTGCACTTAGAACTGATCACAGCAGATGAAAAGACTTGATTTTTTAGATTTTCTCAAGAGTTACGCCTTTGTTATTGGGGTAATGAAGTCCTTTGCTATACTCTCCTGCGCTATAGCAGGGTGGTTGTTAGGCAATGTATCGGCGGGGCTTACTGCGGCTACGACCATTATCATGATTGCCCCCAGCGATATCCCTGGTAACCGCAAGCACCACTTAGGCGGGATTGTCATCGCTACCCTCTTTGTGGCTATTAGCTCCGTATCGGTGAATTTCGTTCATGCCTATGGTTCGCTCTGGCAGCTGCTTACGGTCATGGCTATACTTACCTTTTGCTATGCTTATATCTCTCTCTATGGGGCAAGAGCGGCGATGGTCTCTATTGCTGGAATCTTCACACTCACCTTGGCCTTGGTGCGCCCTTTGGAAGGTATCCATATTCTCTACAATGCGCTGTATATCTTTTTAGCAGGGGCTTGGTATATCTTTTTAGTTCGGGTACTGATGTGGATACGTCCGCGCCAATACAGCGAACAGCTCTTGGCTATGTGTATGACCCTTACCGCCAAATATTTGCAAACACGCGCCTTGCTCATTCGCGATACTGCTCACCGCGTGGCCAACAAGCAGGTACTCCTTTCCCTACAATCCTCCCTCAATGAGGAATATGAAAAGCTACGCGCGGTGCTGCTCGACTCCCGCTCCAAATCAGGTAAGACCAACTATCTACAACGCCAGTTCCTCATCTTTATCGAGATGGTGGATATTTTCGAACTGGCCATTGCCAACCCTATTCCCTACGAAAAGGTGGATAAATATGCTGAGAAGGACGCTGTTTTCTTTGAGAAATACACGCATTTCTTAGAGGAAATCTCCCAGATACTCCTTAAAATGGCCGAGTATATAGGAGAAAGGAAGAAAGGCACCTTCTCCATTAGCCTCAAGAGTCTTTTAGAAAAGCAATTGGAGTTCAAGCAGGCTTATACTTCTATTAGCCAAGAAGGGTCTTTCTCTGAAGAACAGATGCTTTTGGAGAAAATGTACCACTATCTGGCCAAGCAAACTCAAAATATCTACAACGTACAGCAGATATTCAACAATTACTATACCCAAGAGGTGAGTTTCCGCGACGAGAAGAGTTACCGCCGCTTTGTCAGTGCCGACAACTACTCCATCAAGCGCCTAGCCGACCACTTTTCTTTTCAGTCGTCCTTCTTCCGACATGCCTTGCGCCTTGCCATTGTTACGGTCATTGGTTATTTGATAGGGAACGCCTTTGAGGTACAGAACCCTCACTGGATTCTCTTTACTGTGTATGTGATCATGCGCCCTGGTTATGGGCTGACCCTCAAGCGCTCCAAGGATAGGGCTTTGGGCACGCTCATCGGGGCTGGATTTGCTTTTGTCTTGGTCTATATCTGTCAGTTTGTCCTACACTTGGACTACGAGATTTACAAATATATCTATGGGCTAACCATTCTCATGAGTATGCCCTTTGGTTATGGGCTATTGCAGGAGAATTTCAGTATGAGTGCGATTTTTCTCACTCTATACATTGTATTGGCCTATGCCCTTTTTGTTCCTGATGCGATGAGTGTGGTGCAATATCGTGTGGTGGATACGCTAATCGCCTTTGCCCTTTCGGTGAGTGCCAATTACCTGCTCTTCCCCTCATGGGAGCATAAGAACTATAACCTGCTGATTGTCAAAAGTCTTAGAGCGAATTTGGGCTATACCAATGAGCTAATCAAGCGGGCAGACAACCCCGAAATCACTACCGAGTACAAGGTAGCTCGTAAGAAGGCTTTCCTGGCTTTAGCCAACCTGAACGCGGGCTTGCAGCGTATGCTCCAAGAGCCTAAGTCTCAGCGGAAGAACTACAACGTCTGCAACGAAATACAGGTACTTCAGCAGGATTTTCTTTCTTGTGTAGCGACCCTTAGCACTCAGCTCAGTGAGACGCCCTCCCCTATCGTCCGCGATCTCTTTGTTCGCGCCATACAGGAGATACAGCACAAGCTACAACACTGCGTAGCCCTTTTGGACGGCAAGCTCGATGAGGAGATACGCCCCTTTGACCCCAAGGTCTTCTACGAAATACGACAGACGACTCTTGAGCTATTTGCCGAGCAGGGCAAAACCCCTCGTGCCGACAACCCCTTAGCCGCCATTCGCCCTCAAGAGATGCTCTTTTTTACCGAACAACTCAACTACCTAAGGGAGCTGACGGAGAATATTGAAAAAATGATTGGCCAGTTAGGAGGAGGTAATTAGCAAAGGGGTCAATATGCCAAAAAGCCTCTTCGCAAAAAGGAAGAGGCTTATAGTTCGCTTTTTAAGTGCCTGTTTTACAGCTTATAAAAAGAGTAACTATAGACAAAATGCTATTGCATTTTTACGGGACAAAGGTACAATTATTTTTTACGTGGGCAATATTATATAATTATACACTAAATTCTCCTATTAAAATATTAAGGTAAAAACAAATATAGATAAACTTTTTTCTTATAATTTTTGTAAATGATTAGCAACACTTTCGAGTAGTTCGTTAAATTTACTATAGACAGCCCATTCGGGACCCGATTTTAATTGGTTTGCTTTTTTCTGAATGGATTGTTGTAATTGTATGTAAAAGTTTTTTTCTAATTTTAATACAGCAAGAGGGGCATTCGTTATTACTCTTTCTTTTACGAAGCTGGCTATATCTTCTCTTAGGGGGATGTTCTTGTTGTAAAAATCAAAGATGTGCTTGCTATCAATATATGCAAAAATGGGGACTGTTGCTTTTTCGACAGCTACTTTTTTGAACTTTTCAAACTCATTGGATTCCAATAATTCTTCTAAAGCGGCACTCTCTTTTTTATGTATTTCTTGTTGTTTTTCTTCGTTGATAGCAAGACAAAACTGTAATATTTCTTTTGCATATTCATCCATACTATTAGGAAAAAGGAGGTATTGAGACATTTGTGTTAGTTCTTGGTTGTATTGGAGTTTGTCTTTACCTTTTTTTATTCCTTTGATAATTCTTTTCTTTAGATTTTCTTCCCCTTTTTTCAAAGGGTCTCCAAATTTTATAATATGATTGTAGACACCCAAGTAGCTATCTAATTCATACTCGCCTTTATCTACATATTGTAGGACTTTATTTAGTCTGTTTTTGTATTCTTGATTTGAAATTTTGAAGATGACATCGGTACTAATTTCATTGAGTGCTTTGTAACACTCTGATAGATCTTCGTTCTGTGATATACCATATTTTTGTTTTGTTTCTTCGATGAATTTTTTTTCTATGAAAGTATCTATCCCGATTATATAATCAAAAATTGTTTCATAAAATCTGTAAATACTTCCTATGTAATATTCATTCCTAAGTTTTTTAGGATTTATTTCTTCTTTTTTCTTAGCTTCTTCTTGAATATTTTCATTGCCTCCTAACAAGTTTTTAAAATCTAAGGAAGCCCACGTTTCATTACTCATTTTTTCTTTATCTTTTTTTGATAAGTTCCCTTTTTTAAACTCAATGGTTATAGCGATTGCAAAGAGGAGGGTACTTTTTATTAAATCATTTCTATATTCCTCAAGAGGTTCAGAATTAATACCTATTATTGCTGAATAGATATGTTTGTAACTCTCTAACACTATGAGTAGGGTACGTATATTTTTATAGCCTTCATTAAAGAAGCTGCATATAAAATCTTTTTCCTTTTTTAGAAACTTCTCGTATGTATTCTTGTTAGACTCATCTTCGTGAAACTTTTTTTTGACAATATTGTCGAAAACAAGTTTTATATCATTATCAAATTCTATTTCTACTCCTATGAGTTTTTCTTTTATTTTCTTGAACGCCTCACTTTCTATTTCATCAGTATTGCCTATGATAAGTGCTTTTAGATCATAATTTTCGGTGAGATTGTTGATATAGCCTATGAGGTTTTCTATAGGAAAATCTTTACTGGCTCTTTCTAAGTCGTCAAAACAAATGACAATGCGGTTTGTCATTGAGTTGATTATATCGTTTTTAGTTTCATTATCAGCTTCAAATTCGCTAATTAATTCAGGAATTTTTTCTGGGATAAAGGCTTTTGTTATAGGAATACTTAAAAGAAGTTTAGCAAGTCCTTTCCCTATTTTCATTCCTTTCCCTAGGCGAGGAAATAACTCGGTAAAAATTCTTCTGCCTATGTCGTCTATATTGGCGACTCCGAATAGGGAAACTCTAATAGGAGTGTAGTTACTATTTTTTTTCCCTTTAATATTTATCTCTTTTATTTTTTCACTTAGAGTATTATTAAAGAAATAGGTTTTGCCTACGCCCCACTGACCGGTGATGAGGAGGGCGTTATTGGTTTCTCGTGTGAGGTAGTCTTTGACTACATTGATAATTTTTTGCATAGGTTCGTCTTTATCTATATTGAGGTTAGGTTTCTTCCTTCCAAAAGAGAAATGACAAGGAACAATTTATATGTTTTTTTCATAACCACTTTAAGTTTCTTTATTTTTACTGGCTATAATCTACCCATAGAGAGCATAAAATACTAAATTTCTCATCTCTTGCCTACAAAAAAGAGAGCTTTTATAAATACTGCCAATTCCTTTCTCTCACATTCATTTTCTTTATATACTTGTTCGTTTATCATATCCATAAAATTTTAAATGATTTTCAATTTCTATATCTAACTCTTTTATTCTATTTTGATAAATATTCATCACATATTCATGGCGTTTTCTTTCCTTTTCATTCGTTATCCAACGTTTAAACTCTGAAATACCATAGCGTAGAGTCATAGCCCATAAATTAGGATTAAAGGCAAATATATTCCTTGTTCCAGCCACTTTAACTCCATTACAACCACTTGTGATAAGATAGCTGTAGAAAAGCATTTTATCTACTTTTGGCTTATTAATGGGTATAGACTCTGCAAATGTTTTCCCTTTGTAAAGACTATAGGCAAAATAAGATACCCTTATAATAACCTCAATGATTAGGCAAGGGATTCCCATTGCTATGAAATGACTAAAGTTATACCCCTTTTCGTACATTGACATCAGTATTTTAGGCATATCTCCTTTTAAACGCATTAATTGCCCCATAAAAGGCATAGGCAATCCTGCTTTTGTTGATAAATCAGAACGTAGGTGACCAAACTGAATAGCTATAGCTTCAAACAAAGTAATAGAAGTATTAGCATTAGGTCTTGCTTGAACAATAATCTCTCCTGCATCATTAATAGCGGTAAAAGTTCCATTCAAAATATCTTTAACCCCATAATAGAATCCTAAGATTGGATCATGCCCAAAAGAATTAAGTCTATGCGTTTTTGGGTGTAGTCCTGAAACTTCTATTGATAACTTCTGATTTGTAGAAGGATCATATGGGACTTTGAATCTTTTTTCTAACTCCTTAGTTTCCTCTATTGTGTAGAAGTTTCTAATTCTTTTATCGACAAACCTATTTATATAACCGCTACCTGTAACATGTATTGACTTCCCATTAGCATCACGTATAGCATTACTTTCTGATTTAAGTAACAATCGTGCATCTGTTACAAAGAAAGCATCTACAACTCCTGCCAAGATCCCTGTTGCCCAAACAATACATTTTTCAAAATCATCAAGTTCATACTCTGACAACACTTGTTGTGATAATTGTTTGTTCTCTCGCCAAGCCCTTTCTCTATCTTCTGAGGTTAGAGAAATATCATATAAAGTATCTAATGAACTATCCATAGTTTTTATAATTTATATAGGAAATATCCTTTGCCATTTTGTTAGAAATGCTTCTTCTGCAGGATGTACTTTTCCATCTGCATAAATCATATCAATAATTAGGTTCTGGATACAAAGAACAACATCATTTTGATTTTGAACATTGCAATATTGACGAAGGAAAGATTTTGTCTCAGTTACTAGTTGATCAAAACTTAGATTACTGCTTTTTATTTCCTCAATCCTATTTTTTATAATCTGAGGAACAATTGGAGAGGAATTTAGTTGTCCTATGTATCTATCTATTTCCCTATGTTCCATGAAAGAAAAATCACTATCACATTTTGCTATATGAACAGCTATTTTGACAGCTAATAGCATAAATTCATCTCTTGAACGAACCATTGATAGAACATTTTGTAGATTTTGTTTAACATCTTCTTCTCCTTTTGTGTAGCCTTCATTAAACCCTCTTTCATGTCCTTTATTTTCTCCTGCTTTATAGATAGCAACCCCTGCAGAAAGCCCTCCTCCAAGAAAAACTACATTTTGTACAGTCTTGTTTTTAGCGACTTCTGTTATCGTTTTTACCGCATTGGAAGTAAATTTTCTTCCTGCATCTGTTTGAGATAATTCAAACAACTGTGATAAAGCTTTAAATAAATCCATCTCTTTTAAATTTATAAGGTTAATAATTTAATCATTCAATTAATTATGACTCTAAAAAACTTTAATTACCCTATTTTCACTACTTTCAGTACTGCTCCCAAGGTATGGAAGACACTACTGATATTGATACCATATACACGCTGGAAGGCAGCGATTACGTCTTTTCCGCCGTTTACTGAAACGGGGTTGGTAGTGGTCTGAGTTGGGATTACAACTTGCATCCCTGGTTCTAAACGGATACATTGGAGGCTACCGTTCTACTTACTGTTACTTGATACAAAGGCATAAATTTAATGGTTAATGGTTAATTGTCAATTGTTAATGATTGACTACCTATTATTGACGCTCTATCATTTTTAAGGTTTTTTATCATTGGTTATTGATTATTAGTCCTCCTTTGGGGTTAGAGGAAAAGATTGATTCGTTTCTTGGGGCAAAATTACAACCCATGCTGGACAAACTACGACCAGCGAGAAGTTAATTTCAAACTTTAACATTTTGTTCCTTATAGGACATAAAAAAGCGCGGCATTCCTTGTTGCTTGTACACGGAAGCCCGACCAAAGGCCTACACCAAAAGCAAAAGGAATGCCCACGCCTGAAACGTAGGCATCTCCACTTTACTTTCCCTTGGTGTTGAAAAAATTGGTCGTATTTCCGTGCGGGGGAAAATATAAAGCGAAACGCTATTTTTAATGATTAATGATCAATCGTTAATGATTAATAATCTTTATGATTACTTGTATTTCTGTATTTTTCTAATTATAAATTCAAGTGCAAAGATAGTGAAAATTTTTGTAAGTCAAAAGAAAAAATTTATATTTTTTAAGTGGTCAAACTATGTCCATTTTGTTAATTTGTTAATGCGCTAATATACTCATGATCCCCTATATATTTGTTCATTAAAAATTAGTGTTCACTAATAATGAACACACAAAATTAATGAACAATACTAATTAACTAATTACCTCATTGTCAAATTACCTAATCATTTTTTTGGAGTATAGCTCCTGATAATATCTTCTTTTTCTTCTGGGGTTAGCAGGCCGCGTTAAAACTTCGGTTTGAGGCTATACTTAAGGTAGAATTTCTCTATGATGTCCTCTACTTCATCGGCAGTATCTACAATTCTGAAAATATCCATATCTTTAGCGGCGATGTTGCCGAACTTGTCCAAGAGGACTTCCTTGATCCACGCTACCAATCCGCTCCAGAACTCGGAGCCAACTAAGATGATGGGGAAAGGTTCTATCTTAGTCGTCTGAATCAGGGTAATAGCTTCAAAAAGTTCGTCCATAGTACCAAAACCTCCTGGGAAAACGACAAAGGCTTGGGAGTAGCGGACAAACATCACCTTACGGGCAAAAAAGTAGTTGAAATGCAGGTTCTTATCTCTGTCTATATAAGGATTGTCGTGTTGTTCAAAGGGGAGTTCTATATTGATCCCTACCGAAGCTCCCTCGCCCTGAGTAGCGCCTTTGTTGGCTGCTTCCATGATTCCTGGGCCACCGCCTGTGATCACTCCAAAGCCCATGCCTACAATACGCTCTGCAATCTCTGTGGCCAAGTTGTAATACTTGCTATCGGGCTGGATACGGGCAGAGCCAAAAATGGAAATACAAGGACCTATAGCACTAAGGCGTTCGTAGCCTGTAACAAATTCGCTCATGATCTTGAAGATCCCCCAAGCATCATGTTGTTGTAATTGAAATTCTTCAAATTGTCGTTTTTTTGTCATCTTTTATAATGATTAATGGTTAATGATTAATGATTAATTGACGTGAGTTCTATGTATGTAAAATACATTTTCTCCTACAAAGCCAACGAGTACTCTCTGCTGGATATGTAAAAATTCGTAGGCAACTTATTGTTCTCTGCGAAAAGAGAAAGCAAATGTACCACTTTTTTTTGAGTTAAATATATTTTTACTAAAGTATTTTTTACGTAAATTTGCCCTTATTTTCTGTTTTATACCCACACACCATTATGGCTGTTATCGTAGAACACTTAACCAAACAATACGCGGGGCAACGCGTGGTGGATCATCTTGATTTTGAACTTCGCAAAGGCGAAATCACAGGCTTTCTGGGGCTGAATGGCGCTGGAAAAACTACCACGATGAAAATGATGTGCGGTGCTCTCTTGCCCGATGAGGGGGATGTTCGTATCTTTGGCCATTCTATCCTCTTAGAGCGCGAGCAGGCACAGCAGCACTTGGGCTATCTGCCTGAGCATAACCCACTATATCCTGATATGTATGTAAAGGAGTACCTCAGCTATGTGGCCAATATCTACCATGCGCCTCGAAAGAATATTGCCGAGAGTATCGCCCTGACACGCTTGGAGAGTCATGCCCACAAGAAGATACACACCCTCTCCAAGGGGTATCGCCAGCGTGTGGGACTGGCCGCAACCCTACTGCATGACCCCGATGTGCTGATCTTGGACGAACCTACCAATGGCCTTGACCCTCAGCAAATCCTTGAGATACGACAAATAGTCCGCGATCTGGGGCAGGAAAAGGTTGTATTGCTTTCCTCCCATATCATGCAAGAGATACAGGCCGTTTGCCAGCGAGTGATGATCCTACACAAGGGGAAGATTATCCTCAATGAGCCTATGGCACACCTACAAGACAAGGAACAGACCATAGAAATCCTCTTTGACTTCCGTGTGGAAGAACAGCTGTTGCGCCGTATCCCGCATATCAAGAACATTCGCAACAACGAAGAGTTTTTCTTTACCCTTACTTTTGACACTCAAGAGGATATGCGCCCCAAACTCTTTGATTTTGCTACAGAGAATGGACTGAAAATCCTACAGATGAACCATCGTCATACCGACCTAGAACAACTATTCACCGAACTTACTAAAGGGAATTAACTATGAACACACCACTTTTACAGATCACCAACCTAAGCAAACAGTACGGCAAGCAATGTGCCCTCTCTGACGTATCTCTGGAGATTCCACATGGGAGTATTTTTGGGCTATTAGGGCCTAATGGAGCTGGGAAAACAACCCTTATCCGTATCCTTAACCAGATTATTTTCCCTGATGGAGGAGAAGTACGCTTGGACGGAGAGCCTCTAAGTCCCGCACATATCTCCCATATTGGTTATATGCCCGAAGAGAGAGGCCTTTATAAGAATATGACCGTCAGCGAACAACTCCTATACTTGGGGCAACTCAAGGGGTTGAGTCGTCAGCGCGCTGAGGAGCAATTGGATTTTTGGCTTAATCGCTTGGAGATAGCCCATTGGAAGGGAAAGAAGCTACAGGAGCTTTCCAAGGGTATGGCTCAAAAGGTGCAGTTTGTCGCCACGGTACTCCACAGGCCTAAGCTACTGATTTTTGACGAGGTATTTAGCGGTTTAGACCCTATCAATGCGGAGATTATCAAGGATCAGGTGCTTTACTTGCGCGAGCAGGGGGCGACCATTCTCTTCTCTACCCATCGTATGGAGTCGGTAGAGAGTTTGTGTGATCATATTGCCCTACTGAACCGCTCCAAGCTACTACTTAGCGGAGAGCTAAAGACTATCAAACGACAATTCCAAGAGGACACCTACGAAGTAGGAATTATCCCCAACGAAGGTGCCTCTTTCGAAGAATTCAAAAGTCGTTACCAAACTACTGCTGCCCAATTCCCTACCATTCACAACGAAGAGAAATGGTTGGTACACCTCACCAAAGAGCAAGACCCTCATCAGGTATTGTTCTACTTAGCTGAAAGGGGCAAAATCACCCACTTCAACCAGCAAATACCCAGTGTTAGTGATATTTTTATACAGACCATTCAATCAGTGAAGAGTGAATAGTGGTTAGTGATTAGTGGTTAGTGATTAGTGGTTAGTGATTAGTGGTTAGTGATTAGTGATTAGTGGTTAGTGTAGACTCCAATTCGTTAAGACGCAATAAATTGCGTCTTAGAAAGTTTGCGAATAATATCTTCACTATTGATTCGCTTTTCTAATTAAAAACTCAAAATTCAAAACTAAAAACTATACCAATATTGCCGAAGCGCCGATACGGCTTACCCCCAAGGCGATATATTGTAGGGCGGTTTCCCGATCGCGAATACCTCCTGAGGCTTTGATCAGCGCTTTGTCGCCTACCACTTCCTTGATCAGCTGTACATCGGCGAGGGTAGCCCCTGCTGTACCAAAACCTGTGGAGGTCTTGACAAAGTCGGCACCTGCCTCTACACAGAGTTGGGAGGCTAAGCGTTTCTGCTCATCGGTAAGATAGCAGGTTTCTATGATGACTTTCAGCACTTTATCGGCTGTTTCTTTCTTGAGTAAGGCGATTTCGTCTCGTACTTTAGCCGTCTGTCCTGAGAGGAGGAGACCCAAGTTGATCACCATATCGACCTCATTGGCACCCTCGGCCAAGGCTGTGGAAGCCTCATGCAGCTTGCCCTGAGTGCTCATAGCACCCAAGGGGAATCCCACTACAGTACATACTTTCACCTCAGAGCCTTTAAGCGCTTGGGCTACCAAAGGGACATAACCACTATTGACACAGACTGAGAAAAAGCCATATTGGCGTGCCTCTTGGCAAAGTTTTTCTATTTGAGCAGGTGTTGCTGTTGCTTTAAGAAGCGTATAATCAATATATTTTGCTAAGTTCATGGTTGAAATTTTAGAAAAAAAGGCTACCTGATATACAGATAGCCTCATAACCTTATGAATTTTAATAAATTATAGAAGTGAATCTAAGGCATCGGTATAGATTTTCTTAGGTGCAACCCCTACTTGTCGGCCTACCACTTCTCCGTCTTTGAATACCAATACGGTAGGGATATTTCTCACCCCATATTTGGCGGCAAACTCTTGGTTGTTATCCACATCCACTTTGCCTACCACTACTCTACCCTCGTATTCAGTAGCAAGTTCTTCAATCACTGGGCCTAGCATACGGCAAGGGCCACACCATGTTGCCCAAAAATCTACTAATACAGGTTTATCACTCTTGAGTACGACTTCATCAAATGAAGCATCAGTTATTTGTAATGCCATGTTTTTTAACTTTAAAAATTATGAATGCAAAAATACGAAATTTTCTGTAGAAAAAGAATGTTTTTTTATAGATTTTTTCTATGCTGTGATTAAGTGGTTAGTGATAGTAACTCAAAACTTTTTTGTATCTTTGCACCAAAATAAATGATATGAACACTACTACATTACAAATAACCTTTACCAATACTGATCTATCTGTTTTTGAACCTCTTTTCAAAAAGTTCAAACTTAAAACCAAAGTTATACAAGAAGAAAAGGACGAAACAGAAATGACAAAAGAGGCCTTTTTTGCTAAAGTTGACCGTGCAAGGAAAGGAAAGATGATTCATATGAGCAGGGAAGAAATGAAAAAACTGATAAAAAATAATTAATCATTAATCATTGCTGGCATTAATCATTAACTATGTCTTCTTTATTTCAAAAATACAACGTACCAGGCCCTCGTTATACCAGTTATCCTACAGTACCTTATTGGGAAGATAGCTCCTATTCCTATGAAAAATGGCTCGCTTCGGTACGGACTTCCTTTGCGGAAAGCAATAACACCCAAGGCATTAGCCTTTATATACACCTCCCTTTTTGTGAAAGCCTTTGTACCTTTTGTGGCTGCCATAAGCATATCACCAAAAGGCACGAAATGGAAGACCCTTATATAAAAAATGTCCTCAAGGAATGGCAACTCTACTTGGCCGTGCTTCCTGAAAGACCTCGAATCAAGGAAATCCACTTAGGGGGGGGTACACCTACTTTCTTTTCCCCTGATAACTTGCAATACCTTATAGATCAGATCTTTGAAGGGGCAGACCGAGCCGAAGGGTTCCAGTTCAGCTTTGAGGGACACCCCAACAATACCACTGGTGAGCACTTGGAAAGGCTCTACGCTTTGGGTTTTACCCGTGTGAGCTATGGGGTACAAGATTATTCACCTGTGGTACAGAAGGCTATTCACCGCATTCAGCCCTTTGCCAATGTGGAGCGTGTTACCCTTCAGGCACGAGAAATAGGCTATAGCTCCATAAGCCACGACCTTATCTTTGGGCTTCCCTTTCAAAAGGAAGAAGACGTCCGCTATACGATAGACTGTACCAATAGCCTACGTCCTGACCGTATTTCCTTTTATAGCTATGCGCATGTACCTTGGGTAAAGGGTACAGGCCAACGTGGATTTGACGAGAATGACCTGCCAACGGCCGACCAGAAGCGCCACCTTTATGAGATTGGCAAGCAACAGCTATTGGACAACGGCTATATAGAAATAGGCATGGATCACTTTGCTTTGCCTACGGATGAGATGTACGAATCCTTCGTAAAAGGTACGCTACACCGTAATTTTATGGGCTATACCGCCTCCAAAACCCAGCTGATGATAGGCCTGGGCATCTCGGCTATTAGTGATAGTTGGTACGGCTTTGCTCAGAATGTGAAGACGGTCAAGGAATACGAAGAAGTCTTGGCTACCGATAGGATTCCTGTGTACCGTGGGCATATCCTTTCGGAGGAAGACCTTATCTTGCGCCGCCATATACTAAACCTCATGTGTCAGTTCCACACCTCATGGGAAGCCCCTCAGTTGCAATTCCCTGAAGTTGAAGCCGTCAAATCCCGCCTTGCAGAAATGGAAAAGGACGGTCTCATACGCATTCTCCCTCATGCCATTGAGGTTACTGATGCAGGCAAACCTTTTGTACGCAACATCTGTATGGCTTTTGACCTAAGGTTACAGCGCAATGTACCTACCACACGTATTTTCAGTATGACGATATAAAATCTCTTAGAGAACACAACCCCAGAGACCTCTTAGTCATCAAAGAGGTCTCTTTCTATTTCTTCCATTTCTATGATATCCAAGGCCTCCTGTAGGGTAGGACAAGCGATGAGTTCTTCGGGGAAATCATCTGGGTTATAGTGCTCATAGACCACCACAAAGGAATGTTCGCCCTCGGCACGTACCATCTCGGAGAGGTAGAAAAGTGCATCGAGCTGTTCCTCGTCTAGCTCAGTTACGCCCTCCAAATGGATAATGATATGGCAAGGCTTCAGGGTAGGATCCTTCAAGAGCTGGTTGGCTGTATCCAAGTTGATTTCCTCAGCATTGAGCTTTATGGTAGCTATGAGGTCTTTTTTGTGAATGTGCATACTAAAAGTGTTTAGAAAAGGTTATTTGTTTCCAATGATACGTAAGATGTCTCCGAATACCCCACGGGCGGTTACAGCAGCTCCTGCCCCTGCTCCTTGGATCACGATCGGGTTTTCCCCATAGGACTCGGTGTATATCTCAAAGATAGAATCTGCTCCCTTGACCTGTCCTAAAGCACTGGTTACAGGTACAGAAACGAGCTTCACATCTAAGCGGGCGGTAGAGGTATGTGAGAGATCGCCATGAAGATCACCTACATAGCGCAGTACTGTCCCTGCGGGTGCCTTATCCTTGATCTGCTGATAGATAGGGTCAAACTCCTTCAGGCGAGAGAGGAACTGCTCACGACTACCCTGGCGTAGGGCTTCAGGGATCAGGTTCTCAATAGAGACCTCTTCGAACTCGTTTTCCAAATCCAGTTCGCGTGCCAGAATCAGCAGCTTACGACCTACATCGTTACCGCAAAGGTCTTCACGTGGATCTGGTTCAGTATAGCCGCTATTAATAGCCTTCTGAAGAATCTCACTAAAGGGGGCATCACTGGCCGAATAGGTATTGAATAGAAAGCTGAGTGTCCCTGAGAAAATCCCCTTGATACGAGTGATGTTCTCCCCTGAGTGGTGTAGGAGCTTTATGGTATCAATCAGTGGCAAGCCCGCTCCTACGTTGGTTTCATAGAGGTATTGCTTTTTGTATTGGGCGAGGGTTTCTCGGAGTTTTTTATAGAAAGGATAACCAATGGTGTTGGCTATCTTGTTGGCTGAAACCAAGTCAAAACCATTTTCTACCAGTGGCAGATAGTTCTCTACAAAGTCTTTACTTGCGGTTACATCAATCGCTATGAGGTTCTCCAAGTGATGTTGTTGTACTTGCGCTATAAATGTTCCTATCTGGTAAGGTTGCTTCTGGGTATCAAAGGCTGCATATTGCTCTGCAGAAATTCCCTTGTGGTTGAAGAGCAATTCTTTAGAATTGGCAATGGCGATGATCTGCAAGTTGATATTTCTACGCTTGAGGATATCGGCACGTGCCTCGAAGATTTGTTCAATAAGGGTACCTCCCACAGTACCACGACCGAAGATAGCCAAGTTGATACGCTTGGAGATTTCAAATATTTCACCATGAATCACATTGACCGCCTTGGGGAGATCCTTCTTATGTACCACCACGCTGACGTTGCGTCCTGTCGCGGAATTGTTAATCAGTAGCGGAATCACTTGGTTGCGAATCAGCGCGTTATATGGCTTGTCAAAGTCGGCCAAGTTCTGTCCGACGATAGAAACCACGCCCACCTCCTGCACCAGACTTACCCCACTTACGTCGTGGCTATAGACATCCAATTCGAATTCTCGCTCCAAAGCCTGTTTGGCTTTTTGCGCATCCTTGTTAGCTACCAAAAAGCCGATACCACGCTCCGATGAGCCTTGGGAGATGATACTCACACTGATTTCGGCCTGAGCCAAAGCGCGGAAGATACGTGCATCCACTCCCACTTTTCCCAACAAGCCACGCCCTTCTAGGATTACCAAGGCGTAGTTCTCCAAGACAGAGATGGCGCGAATCCCTCCTATGTTATCCTTCGCCTCACAGATAAGCGTACCTGCATCATTGGGCTTGAAGGTGTTGAGAATACGCAAGGGGATTTTCTTTTCCAAGAGTGGAATAATCGTTTTGGCATGTAGAATAGAGGTGCCGAAGTTGGCCAGCTCATTGGCCTCCTCAAAAGAGAGTTGGCGGATAATCTTGGCATCGGGTACCAGTTCGGGATTGGCAGTGAAAATTCCATCCACATGAGTATAGTTTTGGAGTTCTTCCGCTTCTAATATAGAGGCTAGGATAGAGGCTGAGTAGTTGCTACCGTTGCGCCCCAAGGTAGTGGTTTCCCCTGATGCATTGGCCGCAATAAAGCCTGTAACGATAGGGGTAACGTCTTTGGGGATTTGCGTAAAATACTGAATGGTACTCTTGGCCGAGCTGTCTTCTACCAGCTGTGCATTGCCAAAGTGACTATCGGTAACATAGAAGCGACGGCTATCGGCAAAGGTCGCCTTGACCCCACGCTTGCGCAAAAGGTAAGAGATAAACTTAGCCGAGAGCACTTCCCCTTGTGCCAAGGTGTGATCTTTTATCTTGTCATTATAGTCGCCCAAGAGAGAGACCCCATCAAAGATACGTTGTAATATGGAGAACTCCGCTGAAAGGTCTATCTCTTCCCCAGCGATTTGGTATTGCTTAAAGGCTTGGAAGTCGGCCGAGATGTCCTCGCCCCTAGCAGCGCGCTCCAGCATGGACTCTAGCTGGTCAGTAGCTTTATCACGAGCAGAGACCACCACGGCGATCTCTTGTCCTTGTTTTACCTTGTCGGTGATAATGGAAAGCACTGTCTCTAAGCCCTTTCCGTTAGCGAGGGACTTCCCTCCGAATTTGAGAACCTTCATAATCTAAGTGAATAGTGAAAAATGAATAGTGAATAACGTGAGTTCGACGTAAGCAAAATTATATTTCTTCTCCCACAGATTCCACGGATTTTCACGGAAAGAATAATACAACTAAGCGTAACTTTTTTGATTTCCACGGATAAATAAGACCTTGGGTCTTATAACAATCCGTGCAAATCGCAGCGGTACAATTACACAGGCATAGAAAATCTGTGAAATCCGTGAAAATCAGTGGGAGCTTTCGTTATATCGAACTCATATTAAATAGTGCACTAACAAAGTGCAAATATACAAATTTTCTTTTATTCTGTCGTGAATGTAGAATTTTTTTTTACTAATATACCCATTTACCAATGAGATGATTTGCGAATAAACCCATTTATTCAAAACTAAATGGGACTGCAAAGATACAACATTTAACAGCGCCTTGTCAAGGAAATTTTGAGTTTTTAGTTAGCCGCTTTTCACTATTCATTAGTCATTAGTCATTAGTCACTATTCATTGGTCATTAATCATTAGTCATTAGTCACTATTCATTAATCATTAGTCATTAATCATTAGTCATTAGTCATTGGTCATTAATCACTAGTCATTATTCATTGGTCATTATATAATCGTATCCTTTCACCGAGAAGGGGATTCCCAAGCGTTTGTTCAAGGGAGATATCTTTCCGTCGGAAAAACGAATATAGCAGGTATTGACCGTAGAGGGGAAGATGAACCTATCGTAGTCCTTACCTCGCATCTCAACAAATTGTATTCCTACCCATGCCTCACCTTCGGGCACGAAGACAGAGATTTTGCGAGTGAAAGTCTGCTTGGCCTTACTGGGGAAGACCTCTATATAGATAGGTTCTTTGAGCAAGGGAGTGAAGTTCTTATGCTCCTTATCTGTCTGATAGACTACCACGCGCAGCACTGCCATATAAAAGTCGCTACTATTTACATCTATACTCAGCTCCGTTAGGCGAGCATCGTGCTTGAGAGAGAGGAAGTCGCCTATCTCGGCGTTGAGATACTTGCGATCGCTATTGGGTTCAAAACCGCTTTTCATCTCGCCATAGAGTGAGAAGATAGCTGGAATCCCCTTGCCCCTGATGGTGTAGTACTTAGGTTTTTGCAGGGTAAAAGAAGCCTCAGGCAGCTGTATATCAGCCTCCTGTAGGACTATTTTGTTCTGTACATCCTTGCCCAGTAGCACCTTACGCTTATAACTCAAGTGAGAAAAATAGATGCTATCAGTAGGCGCCGCCGAGAGCCGCTCTAGGGAGAACTGCCCATATTCGTCTGTGATCAGTCCTTTGGAGGTGCCCACCACGCCTATATTTACATATTCTACAGGGGTACCCTTCTGGGAAACCACCTGCTGCTGCGCCAAACAAGGCAGCACAAAGAGAAAAAAGAGAAAACGCATAAATTAATGATTAATGGTTAATGATTAATGATTAATGCCAGCAATGATTAATCATTAATCATTATTGGCATTAATCATTATTATCGTCCTGCTCGTATACCTATCATAAAAGGATATTCGCTTGTGGTATTGCCTGTAAAGAGAGGAGCGAGGCTATAGCGAGCATAGAGGCTCCAGCCCTTAACCCCTATATGTGCTGAGAGACCATAAGTCCATAGATTGACATTTATATCCTTACGCATAATGTTCTTATAAGTATCTCCTTGCTGCTGGTAATTGACTTTTTGGTTGGCATCAAGCAAGAGACCGACAAAAGCCCCTACTCCAAAGTACAGATTTTCATGGTTTTGGAAATAAGAGGTATTTCTATGTACCCCATCTTTAGAAAAATCCCATTCCAAATCCACCGGTAGCAGCAGGTAATGAAGACGGAACTTTGACTTGGTCAGCTCCTGACCATAGGGTACCAACTGGGTATCCCCCCCTTGGCGGTCATAATAGTAATTGCCTCGTATCTTAAAACTCTGGTAGAGCCAAGAAAGCCCAAAGTTTAGGTGTAGGCGGTTGTTATTCTTTCTCAGGCGAAAATTGTTATAGATTCCCAGCTCAAAGGATTTAGACCCCAGCGGACTGAGGCGCTTATCCCCGAATTGCTCGGCTGAAGCAAGGTTGAGTACCCCCAAGGCGAGATAAGGAGAGTAGTAATCCGTTCTCCCCGCATACCTACGATAATAGGTGTTGGTCTCTTGGCGTCGCGCCAAAGAGTCTACTTGTGCCATAGTCCTCTGGTGAGTATTAGTATGTGCAGAAGCTAAAGTATCAGCAGAGGTAAGAAGGCTATCGGCAGGCGACTCCTTTAGTGCCTTGTCCAATTGGCTTTGGAGGGTCTGAGCCTGTGCATAGATGAGCTGTCGGGTACGCTGCTTAGTGCGTGCCCTAAAGTCCTCTTCCATCTGTTTGGCCTCTTCCTTGGAGATCTTCTGCTGTTCCAATAGGTCTTCCACCGAAGCCAATTGCTTGTACAAATGAGCTTTTTGTGTGGCTACAATAGAATCCACCGCATACTTGCTCTTAAGGATATATTGTTCCAATGTGTTCTGTGCCCAAAGAGGAAAGGCCATTAAGAGGAGAGAAACGAGAGATAATCTTTTCATAATTGTCAATAGTTAATGGTTAATTATCAATGAATAATGATTAATAAAAGCGCAAAGCTACGATTTATTTATTAATTTTCCTATTTTTTTAAAGGATTTTTTTATCGTCTAATTATAAAAGAGGTTTTTCTTATAATAATCCTATTGACAATATGTTTATTAAGATTGATAGATAATAAAAAACAGTTAAAATTTCAAAGGATTGCTTTTTTGTGTATATCTTTGTAAGAGTAATTAACCCATAAGCATTCCATCATGAAAAAAGTATTAGCCCTTTCCTTGATAGTCCTATTTCCCTTTATCTTCCTCAAGCTCCCTAATGAAGAAGTGTCAGCTCGTGTATTAGCTCCTATTTTCTTTGCCCTTTTTGCCATTTCTTATATCACAGAAATCTATAAAAGAGTAAAGCACAAAGAAGAAAACATAAAAAATTCTTAGGAAATTATTTGACTTTTGCTTTTAGAAATCGTACCTTTGCAAGACTAAGTTGATTTATCACCCTATAATCTTATAACCTATGAAACCATTTTTAAGAAAAGATGCCAGAAGTTTTTACTTTATATTCTGTATAGTTTTCTTCTGCGCCGTTATTATCTATCGCTTTGTATATAGCGAAACTCCCTTACTGAACACTATCCTCTTAATCTTGACAGCGCTGCTCAATGTAGCTTCGGCAGGCTTCTCCCTCTATGAAGTGAGAAAAAGAGAGCTTAAATAGTGACAAATGACGAGTGACAAGTCACTAATCCTCTATGGTATTAGTCATTTGTCACTAGCCACTAGTCATTTGTCACTAGCCATTTGTCACTTGTCACTCGTCACTTGTCATTATTTTTCGAGCGCTTGCTTAAAGTCGGCAATTAAGTCTTCTATATTTTCCAAGCCTACCGCCACACGTACAAGGGTTTGGGTAACACCACGGGCTACCTTCTCTTCTTCGGGAAACTCGGTATGAGTATGGGTACTGGGGTGCGTAACGAGTGTCTCTACGCCTCCTAAGCTCACTGCAAAAAGGGCTACCCGAAGCGCCTCAAAGAACGGCTTTACCTTCTTCTCATCCTTCATTACGAAAGAAAATACAGCACCTGCTCCTAAGGCTTGGCTCTCTTGGATAGCCTTACCTTTATTGTTTGGCAGGGTAGGGTAATATACCTTCTCCACAGCAGGGTGTCCCTCAAGGAACTCTATAAGTTTGAGGGTATTGGCTTGAGCATAGTCCATACGCACCTTGAGTGTCTTGATGCTACGTATGAGCAGCCAGCTATCAAAAGGAGAGATGAGTGCTCCTATGGCTACCTGAGCAAAACTGATCTTCTCGGCCAAGGCATCATCATTCACAACCACTGCTCCTGCAATAATATCATTATGTCCGCTGAGGTATTTGGTAGCACTATGCAACACCACATCGGCCCCTAGCTCTAAGGGACGCTGCAAGTAGGGTGAGAGGAAGGTGTTATCCACTATGGTCAGTAGTCCGTGCTGCTTGGCTATGGCCACTGTCCCGCGAATATCGGTAACATCCAACAGCGGATTGGAAGGTGTCTCTATAAAAATCCCTTTGGTATTGGGGCGTATGGCTTTTCGGATATTGTCCAAGTTGGTCGTATCCACATAGGTCGCTTCCAAACCAAATTTGGCGAAAACATCCTTCATAATACGGAAGGTACCCCCATAGATATCCAATCCAAAAACAAAGTGATCTCCCGCTTCAAAAATGGTAAAAAGCGAGGTAGTCGCCGCCATGCCTGAGGAAAAACCAAACCCATGTCGGCCACTTTCCAGCTTGGCAATCAGGGTTTCAAATTCCTTGCGAGTAGGGTTGGAGACGCGACTGTACTCAAACTCCTGAGTCACTCCAAACTCATTAAGCGGGAAGGTAGAGGCCATATTGATACAGCTACCCCACTTCTCATTGGGGTCACCTATATTGCGAATCCCATGTATAGCAGTGGTTTCAAATTTCATACGATAGCAATTTAAAATAAATGTTTTTTATAAAAAGTCGGTGCAAAAGTACAATTTTTTTCTGAATCTGCAAAATGAAAATATATTTTATTTTAATCAATGAAAAAATAGAATGTTTTAGGGTAGAAGTATAAAGGGTTAGAGGGTCTTAGCTACAATTCTTAATGCGAATAATGTTTTAACTGTTGATTCGCATTAAAAACTATTTTTTCGTACATTTGCACCACAAATAATTGCTATGAAAACTATACCCCTTTAATCCTATAACCCTATATTATTAATGACTAAACTCCGTTCTTTTTTCAGGCAATATGCCTTTGAGTGGCTATTACTCATCTTTTCGGTAGGGATTCCCTTTGCCCTGGATATGGGGCCTGCCTTCTATGGTATATTGGCAACCTTTTTTATTTTTTTTACCCTCAGAAGGCTCTCCTACTGGGCATTCTTTGCCGTATTCCTTTTTGTACTGATTACCTGTGTGCTCTTCCTGCCACAGATCATCTGGTTCGGGCATCCTCCTGCTACCATGATTGGAGCTTTCTTTGAAACAGACTGGCAAGAATCCAAGGAGTTTGTCCAGTCGCTTCCACTCTATTCCTACGCCTTTTCATTGCTTACCCTACTCTTTGGGGGCTATATCCTCTATTTAGGAAAAAAGAAGTCCTATGCTCGCGGTCGCAAGCAATCCATTGTTACACTTGTTATAGGTATATTGGCCACAGGGCTGACCCTCTATCGTCCTTTGTCTAAGATGAAAGAATACCACGCTTTCAAGTGGTCTGTCTCTCGTACTGCTATCGTGGCTTTTTACGCCTCTATCTATGACAACATACAGGAATACCAAGCTATGAAGAAGGAACTAAGCAAGGGAATAGAGGGCACCCCCACTTGGCAGATTAGCAAGGTTAGTCCCCCTTACCAAAACTATGTTTTGGTCATAGGCGAAAGCGTCCGCAAGGACTATATGCACCTCTATGGTTTTCCTCAGGAGAATACGCCCTTTTTGGACAAGGTGCATGGCACAATCATTGACGGCTATACTGCTACAGCCCCCAATACCACTGCCTCTCTCTTGCGCTCTTTTGTACAGATGAAGGGAGAAAAGGACTTTGTCTATATCAACAATATCATCACTCTGGCCAAGGCTGCTGGCTTTGAGACTTTTTGGTTCTCTAACCAAGGAATCTCTGGCAATTGGGATACACCTATCGCTAAGCTGGCTTTCTTGTGCGACCATAAGGAATTTACCAAAAAGGGTGACTATGCCTCCATGAACTATCACGACAGTATTTTGCTACCACTTTTACAACGAGCACTCCAGCAGAAAAGCCTTTCGCCACGCCTTTTTATCCTCCATACCATGGGTTCGCATGTAAATTTTGAAGCCCGCCTAGAGCATCCCATTCATTTTGACTATTACAACCGCAAGCTATCGGCTTATATCCAAACCATCGAACAAACCGATACCCTACTGAAAGGAATCTATGAAGCCTTACAGAGAGAAGGTGCTCCCTTTAGTATGCTCTATTTCTCCGACCATGGCCTGATGACCCAAGATAGAGCCTCCATATTTGCCTCCCTTACCCATGGGGATACCTCGCCCAACAAGGCCTGTTATCGGGTACCCTTTGTACTGCTCTCAAGCGATGACGCTGCACATAAGGTACTCAAAGTAAACAAGTCGGCTTTTTACTTCTTAGACGGCTTTGCCCAATGGCTCGGTATACAAGAGGCTTCTCTGCGCCCCAACTACGATTTTCGCTCCTCAGAAAGTGATACCCTAAAGGTCTTTAACCAATATGAAAATGTGCCCTTCGAAGGATTGAAAGAAGACGAGATAGTGACGAGTGACAAATGATTAGTGACGAGTGATTAGTCGTTAGTCACTCGTCACTTGTCACTAAATTAAGGTTTTTGGGCGATAATGGCCACTGCATCTAGGTTATCTTGGTGTTTGCGGAAACAGGCCTTCATCTTCTTGACCCGTTTTCTTATCTCAGGGAAGCGTAGCAGATTGAAAGTAACCAGCAGTACCCTGAGCCATCCTTCGTCCTGAATCATACGGCTACGCTCCAAAAGCAGCATGGGGTTGTGTTCTACCTTGATCACCTTAAAGCCTTGTTCTTCCAAGAGAGCTGTCCACTCGGCTGTCGTCATAGGGCGGGCATGTACACGAATGGTCTCGCTTAGCTCCTTGAATAGGTCTTCCTTAATCTCCTCAGAGACCTCATCGGGCTTGATACCCAGCTCATGTATACCATAATAGCCGCCACTCTTGAGGATACGGAAGGCCTCGGCTATGATGGCCTTTTTCTGATCAAGAGGCTGCATGGTGAGCATAGCCTCGCCATATACCCTATCGGCATAGGCATCGGGGAGGGTGCTTTGAGCAGCATTGGCATTGATGATCTTTGCCTTGTCGTACTTGATACGTTTGCGTGCAATGGTAGCTGCCTGATCATTCAGATCCACTCCCGTATAGCTTTTAGGACGATAACCACAGGCTATATTGGCCGTAAACCCCAAACCTGGGGCAAATTCCACTATATCATCTTCGGGAGTAATTTTAAGCCCCGCAATAAGTTTTTCGGTGAGTTCTCTCCCCCCTGGGCGCAAAACACGTTTGCCCAATTTGGCGAGCATCCAGTGCCCCTGGTGCTCATTGAATTTATTTTCGGTATTCATAATGCATGATTTTTCATGCCACAAAGGTACGAAAAAAGACCGAATAATCTTTATTTATTTTAAACAAAAACAATGAATAATGACTAGTGACTAACGACTAATCACTCGTCATTTGGCACTTGTCATTTGTCACTCGTCACTTGTCATTTGTCACTAAAAAAGTAGCTCTCTATACTTGGTCATTGTCCAAAGCTCGTCATCTACCATCAGCTCCAGTTTGTCGCAGTGGCGGCGGATTTGTTCAAAGAAGGGCTTAATCTCTTGGCAATAGGCCTGAGCTTTGCCCTCCAAATCAGCAAGCTTATTGATGCGCTTGCGTGCCTCTACCATTTTGGATACCTTGCTATGGATTCCCTTGATATGTTCGGAGATATGCTCTATAAGGTCTAACTGCTCGAAGGCTACTTCTTGGAAGTGCTCACCGAAAATCTCCTTAAGTCCTCTCACGTTCTCTATCAGTATATTCTGGTAACGCACCGCAGTGGGGACGATATGGTTACGAGCTATGTCTCCCAATACACGTGCCTCTATCTGTACGGTCTTGATATACTCTTCCAAGGCAATATCGTAGCGGGCATGTAGCTCCACAGGGCTGAGTACCTGCATTTCGGTAAAGAGGGCGATGGCCTTCTCGGTGATGTTCTCTTTGAGGGCGTCGGGGGTAGTCTTGTGGTTGCTTAGGCCACGCTTTTGAGCTTCTTCCTCCCAAGCCTTGCTATAGCCGTCTCCCTCGAAGAGAATAGGCTTGATACTCTGGGCATAGCCCTGTAGCACCTTGAGAATGGCATCTTCTTTCTTCACTTTCTTATTACCTGCTTTAAGCAGCGCATCCACCTCTCGCTTGAAGTCGGTCAGCTGCTTGGCTACCATGGTATTGAGTACCATCATGGGTTTGCCACAGTTGGCATTGGACCCCACAGCGCGGAACTCAAACTTGTTGCCTGTAAAGGCAAAAGGCGAAGTACGGTTGCGGTCAGTGGTATCGAGGAAAAGGTCGGGGATTTTGCCCACTACATTGAGCCTTAGCTCGTCCTTGTTCTTCTGGATAAAGTCCTTGCCCTGTGCCTGTTGTAGGCCGTCAAGCACTTGGGTCAGTAGTGCCCCTATGAAGACGGAGACAATTGCTGGCGGCGCCTCATTGGCACCCAAGCGGTAATCGTTAGTTGCCGAAGCTATCGAAGCCCTCAGAAGCGGTTCGTACCTATGTACAGCCTTGATCGTACAGAGGAAGAAGGTGAGGAACTGTAGGTTGTTAGAGGGTGTTTTGCCTGGAGAAAGCAGATTCACCCCTGTATTGGTCACCAGCGACCAGTTGTTATGCTTGCCAGAGCCATTGACCCCTGCAAAGGGTTTTTCATGGAAGAGCACGGCAAAGCCGTGTCGTTCTGCTACTTTGCGCATCAGGTGCATCAGTAGGGCGTTTTGATCCACAGCAAGGTTGGCCTCGGTGAAGATAGGTGCCACTTCGAACTGACTGGGTGCCACCTCATTATGTCGGGTCTTAACGGGGATACCCACCATAAGGCATTCCTGTTCCAGATCGCGCATATATGCCAGCACGCGGGAGGGAATAGCCCCTAAGTAGTGGTCTTCGAGCTGTTGTCCTTTGGCTGCCTCGTGCCCCAAAAGCGTACGCCCTGTGATGAGCAGGTCGGGGCGGGTAGCCATAAGGGTTTTATCAATAAGGAAATATTCCTGCTCACACCCTAGGGTATTGGCTACGCTCTCCACCGCGGGGTCAAAGTAGCGCGCAACCTCCGTGGCGGCCTTGTCCACAGCCGTGAGGGCTTTGAGTAAGGGGGTTTTGTTGTCCAAAGCCTCTCCTGTATAGGCAATGAAGATGGTAGGGATACACAGCACTGACCCATAGACAAAGGGGGGAGAGGACGGATCCCAAGCCGTATAGCCACGTGCCTCAAAGGTATTGCGAATGCCCCCATTGGGAAAGCTGGAGGCATCGGACTCCTGTTGTACTAATTGGCTGCCAGAGAACTGTTCTATGGCACGGTTGCCCGCGATAGGCTCGAAAAAAGCATCATGCTTTTCGGCCGTACCCCCAGTGAGGGGTTGGAACCAATGGGTATAGTGAGTAGCCCCGCGGCTGATCGCCCAATCGCGCATGGCTGTGGCCACCTGATCGGCCACATGGCGGTCTATCTTGCAGCCCTTGCGTATGGAGGCCATCACACTCTCGAAGGCCTCGCGTGTCATACGCTGGCGCATTGCCTCCTCATGGAAGACATTGCAGGCAAATAGCTCCGAAGCACGGCCTCTCTCGGCCACCTCTACGGGTTGCTTCTTTTGCACTTCAGCTAAGGCAGTAAAGCGTAACATATATTGATAATTAGTTTTGAGTTTTGAGTTTTAAGTCTTGAGTTTTGAACTCTCTATCGCTCTGCAAATATACGAAAATAATGACAAGTGACAAACGACAAATGACTAATAACAAATGATGATCACTTGTCATTAGTCATTAGTCGTTAATTATGCCGTTCTTTCTTAGAAAGTAAAGCCTATCTTAAGGGTTGGTGCAGCCAAAACACTGAAGTTATGGTTGTCGGCAGAGCGACTTCCTACGTTAGGTTGTGGCTTAATGGTGTGTACCCCATAGGTATAAGCAAGCGGATCTATTTGTACGCCTACAAAGAAGGTATTTTCTACTAAGTAGTAGTCAGCTCCTACTGTAGCGGCGATACGTGCATTGAAAGCCTCTGCTTGAGAGTACGCCTCCTCATAGTTGGCAGCGCTATTTACATAAGCGAAGCCTACACGTGGCCCTACATACCATACAAAATTTTGGTTGCTTTTGGCATGGAAGTAGCGATCTGCACCTAAGGATACTACAGCTCCTAAGGAATGAGACGAAGGCACTGTAGCGTATTCTGGTACTACTGTACCTACCCCTGTTTTCTTGCTATAACCAGGATTTTTGGTAAAGTTAAATCCTGCAGAAAAGTTCAGTTTCCAAGTATTGGAGAAGAACCAGTTACCATCCACTCCTACAAGTGCATTTTTCTCTGTCCAGTTAGCCACAGGAGCGGCAACTGCATGTGAAAGAGCAGGTGCAGGTGCAGGCGCTGTAAGGTAGTTGTTATAGCTAAGGGTAGCAGCAAGGCTTACCTTGTTCTTAAGTGGAGAGCTTACTGCTTCCTCTCCAGCAGGCTCAGCAGAGGTTGTAGGCTCTGTGGTTTGCTCTTGTGCTTGCGTGTAAGACCATAAAGTAGGAAGAAGGGCGATAGCTAAAAGTTTTGTTATTTTCATCTGTACTTTTTTTAAGATTAGATAATAACAGAAAGTGACTCCTGAAAGTGGTGAGGAAGCCCACTTTCTGTTATTAAAATTCCTTTAATTATTCCCCACTTTCTTATTGTTGTACGCCAAGAGCAGTAAGTTGAGCTTTCACGTAGTTAAGTTCTGCTGTTTTAGCAGCTACAATAGCAGTATTGGTTTCTATCAAACGATTATTGATTGCAATAAGTCTTGAATTATTGTCCGCATATTCTTTGTCTGCTGTAGCTATGTCATCTTGTTGACGTTTAACCTGTTCTTTCAAGGAAGATATTTTTTCAGCTACTGAAACACCATCTACTTTTGCACCTGCCAATAATGTATTTAGAGCTGTTTTCTCTGCCTCTAATACATTCAATTTCTCTTGAGATTTAACATATGGAGCATATTTCTGAGCTAATCCAGCAAGTCCATTGTTATAAGCGTTAATAAGAGCATTAACCGCATTTATATTTGCTTGTTTAAGTGCTTCTCTTACAGCTGTATACTTAGCATTATTTGCTATACTTTCAGTCTGATCAGCTTTAGCTTGATCCAATATATTTTGTCTTCTATCTACCTCTTGTTTTGCACTTTGTAAAGCAGACAATGTAGAAGCATTTGGAGTAGTGTTATAAGCTGTTAGAGCTCTTGCATGTGCTTCTATAGCTGTATTTAACTGTTCTGTAAGAGTATTTATATACTCATTAGAAGGAGATACTGTAAGTCCCAAAATTATTCCATCTAATGTATTAAGATTTTTTGTAGCTATAGTCTTGTATGTATCATAGTAAAGTGTTACCTCATCATATGTAGGATAATTCACTGTATTATCTACTGTAAAAGGCAATGATGTCAACTGGTCATATAAGCTACTTGTGTAAAGACGGAAAGGACTAACACCAAAATTTTTTACATAATAATATCCAGCCACTGGACTTGTCACAGTTGTATAATCAACGTAACCTGTTCCACTATTAACATATTCATATACCTTTTTGAACACATCACTTTTAAGAACACCCTCTACAAGTGGTTGAAGCAATGCTTTTTCTGCATTATCAAAGGCATTCTTAGCCACGGCATTTACATTTTCTTCTTTCTCAATTTCAGCTTGTTTTAAGTTTACTTGTTTAAGAAGGTCTTCATAATCAGCATCTACTGAATTTTCAAGCGCTGCAATTTGTGCATTTAAGCGTGCAATTTTGCGGTTAGCATCTTCTTTTTTTCTTGCCACATCGGCTTCGCTTGCTGATTTTTTTGCAGTATATGCTGCATTTTCATCTTGAGCTTGATTAATTGCATCTTGAGCGCTTTTTATTTCTCTAAGATAGCTTAACTGAAGTTCTGCAAGTGTTCTAACGCGCTGATCTTTTGCCGAAGCAAGTGTATTTTCTGCTTGCGCTTGTTCTGCTGCCACTTTTGCTTTTTCTTCAGCAAGTTTTTCTGCTTCGCGAGTTTCTTTAGCTGTGCGAAGATTTTTTGTGCTTTCAAGTTCTTCATCCTTTACACAGGAAGTAAAAAGAAATGCTCCAGAGAGCAGGAGCACACTAAGTGATGTGATTTTTTTTCTCATCTTTTTTAGGATTTAAATATTAATTATTAAACGATTATATAATGTTACAAAACTACCATATTTTTTCATGTAATTTTATGTGAGCAAATTTATAAATTATATTTGAAAAAACAAAATTTTAAAACAGATTTTTATTCCAAAATAAAGTTTGTTTATAGATATAATCACTATAAAACAAGAGTGTTTTATCTATTTAACGAAAATTAAGGGTTTTGTATATTTGCCAGTGTGCTTATGAAGTCGTTTGTCATTAGTCACTTGTCATTAGTCACTATAAAAGTTTCTTCTTCGCTAAGCAGTGGTTCTCCTCGCATCCTTAGCAGGATTTGGGCAACGGTAAGGGTATCACGCTCGCAGTAGCGGCGGATACGCGCTATATCTTGCTCTACATAATATACGCGCATGACTTCGCTGCCGTCTATGTCGTCCTTGGGGGAGGGAATCCCAAGGGTATAGGCCAAGAGCTTAAGAGAGGTGTAGTGCTTGTAGTCGCCAAACTTCCACAGTTCCAAGGTGTCCAAGTGAGGCACCTCCCAGGGTTTCTTACCATAATATTGTAGCATCTTAGGAATAGGTAGTCCCTGCACCAGAAGGCGGCGAGCAATAAAGGGAAAGTCAAACTCCTTGCCATTGTGGGCAGCCAGCAAGTGATGCTGCCCACTGAAGTGCTCCTGCAAGAGCGTGGAAAAGGCCACGAGAATCTCTGGTTCCTCTCCCGAAAAAGAGCGCAAGCGGAACTGTCGCTTGCCGTCAATTATTCTTAGGTAGCCTACCGAGATGCAGACAATCTTGCCAAACTCCGCCCATATCCCCGCTCGTGGATAGTAGTCCTCGGCGGAGGTCTCCCCTCGTATATAGCGCGTCTTCTCCTCCCATAGCGCTTGTGCCTCCAGGGGTGCCTGGCTATAAGAGGGGTATAGGGGAACGGTTTCTATGTCTAAGAATAGGATATTGTTCAATTGTCAATTGTTAATTGTTAATCATCATGATGACCATAACAAGTAAGCATCAAGACTTTCTTTTCTTCATTTCAGTTCTTTTACTTTTTATGTACTTCTTCACTGCTGATACCTAATCCTTGTTTTGCTTGTTCTCTTGCAGCAGCTATCTTTCTAAGATCCTCTGTAGTGATGTTATCATCGTCCTGTTGATAGTATTTGGCTATATTTATCAGATGATTATATTCCTCTATTGGCAATACTGCATAGAGTGTATTTCCCTGTTCATCTGTAAGAAAGCAAGGAGTCGCAAGTGGCAATACTGTTGGTATAATGATTGATGATTAATTCTCCTGCAAAGATACAACATTTAATAACAAATAGCAATATACACAAAAAAATAAAAGAGAGCTTGCGCTCTCTTTTACCAATTCTAACCACAAAATCTAATATATGAAAAACAATTTATTTCCCCTTTGTTTTCGGGTGCAAAGGTACGACAATTTCCTCTCATAACAATAGATTTGTATCATTTTTTTCTATTCTATTATAGAATTTGTCAATAAAAGAATCAGCTAATTGACGAATTAGAACTCAATGGTTGTGGCTATGACAACATTCTCTTTTTCATTACCTTGAGGTTGTATCTCTTTCCCTTGAGCATCCTTGAGGGTATAGGAAAGGGTGTATGCGCCTGCTTTAGGATAAGTAACTTTTCCTCTGTAGAACTTGTCCTTATAGCTGAGTGTAGTGGTAGAAAGTTCCTTTCCGGTAGCATCTTTTACAGCCACTCCCACCGTAAGTCCTTCCACTTCAGGGAAGTTTTCCTTGCTTTGCATCTTCCAAATACCCAATACCAAGTCATTTTCTCCTACCTTAGGGTGCTCTGGTGCTATCACCGCATAGATATGTTTCTGTCCCTTAGGATTTCCTCCTTCAGTAAAGACTCTGAAGTTATGCACCTTTCCTAAGGCTTTGTTGGTCTGTGGTTTTACCTCAAAGTCCAAGCGCTTAAGCTCGTAATCCTTACCAGCTACCTTAAAAGTAATAGTACCAAACCACACCCCTGAAGGGCCTGTTACCATTTGGAAGAGTGCTTGAGACTTCCATACATTACCTCCTTTGGCCAAAGCAGTATGGGGGCAAGTATGGGTGAAATCAACCTCTTTAATAAAACCTCCTTTGCCATCACCCTTGAACATATTCATCCAAGGGGTAAAGGTAGCCGCTTCCAGAGCTACTTCCTTACCTGAGGCATCCAAAACAGAAAGAGTTAGGTCGTTATAGCCCATGACAAAAGTGCCTGTTGTATTTTGTAGGCGTACGGTATAGGCCTTTTCTTTATCATCTGTTTTAGCCTCAGCTACCGTTTTTAGCGCCTCTGGTGTAGGCACTGGGACGGGTGCGGGCTTATCATCATCTTTTTTACAAGAGAATAGTGTAGCAACAGCCATAGCTGCTACCAAGATATATTTGAATTTTTTCATTGGATTTTAAATTTAGAATTAATTATTAGGTTTATGGAATTCATTGGTTATAGGGTTGTAGTTTTAACCATTGATTGCCATAATGGGAGGGTGTAGCCAAGAGAAAATAACCTCTTGCTTTGTAAGAGAAGTATAATAATAGCAATGACTCACATGGATAGGGATATCCTCCAGCTCCCACTGGGGTATCTCCTGAAAGAAGACCTCAGGTAAGGTAAAGACCTTTTCTTGGGAGACGGGCGCATCGGTCTGCTCTTTGGTCAGCTGGGCAAACTTGCAGGCACCCTCACAATGCAGCTGCGGGCGCGCTTTATTCTGGCAATAAGCAGCCACAAAAGCCCCTTTGCTTAGCAGAAAATACGAGAGGTAATATCCACTAAGTATCGCATTGTACAAGAAGACAACGCTCAGGAGAATCGCTATGCTACGGGTTGCCTTTTTCATCGCTACAAAGATAGCAAAAAAAAGGACATCCAGCCCATTTTTAACATCTTCAAAATACAAAACAATAGTTATCTCCTACACTATAAAAGAAACCTATAACACACCCCCCTAACTCTTTCTCTTACAAGCGCCTATACATATCAGCCGACAAAGATAAAAAATACAACTTCTCTAGGGGTGTTAAATATATAAAATCACAAAAAAATAACAAAATATATAGCCTCTATTTTAAAAAAAAAGTGTAGATTTGCATGAACTTAAAAACACATTAGCCATGACAGGAGCAGAATTACAAGAACTACTCAACAAACATTGTGAAGAAATCCGACATGAACTATCTGGTTTTCTTTTTTATGGAATCCTAAGCTGTGCCGATGGGACTACCTTGGCCAAGGCCTCTGGTAATGACGAGGTTGCAAAACTCATAGAACAGGGTTCTGCCTTTCACCTTACCATTATCAATCAGATAAAGCAAGTGGTATCTAGCATCAAAACTTTGGGAACATTGGAATTAGACTTTGTGCTTATCGAAACCAACAAAATCACCTTCATGATGATGGTCTCTGGACAAGGAAAATTCTTCTCCATCACTGCTTTAGACAGAGAAAAAGCCAACTTAGGTATCGCACGTGCACTGATTACCAGAACTAAAAAAGAATATGGAGATATGCTCGATAGCTTCTTTTAATGATTAATGATTAATGATTAATGCCATTATCATTAGTGGCATTAATCATTAATCATTAGTGGCATTAATCATTTCTAAAGAGTTTTCCATACTTGGTATATAGAAAAATAGCACAGAGGAATCCTGCTGAAGCCATACCTGCCCCTACCAGAGATGGGTAATTGGCTGTATATCCGTGGTCTAAAGGCTTACCTCCGAGGTAGGCTCCTAGCGTATTGGCCAAGTTAAAAGCAGCCTGCATAAAGGCAGCCCCCATCATTTGGGCTTGAGGAGACACACGGAACATCATCATATTCAGTGGTGCTCCTACCGACATGGCCACCACGGCACAGACAAAAGTCAAGCCCCAGGCCAACCAAAGCAGGTGAGAGAAGAAAAATACGATAACCAAAATACTGATCATGGCAATAAAGACGATAACACTAGCGCGTACCAAGTGTAACTTATCGGTAAGCCAACCACCAAAGAAATTCCCCACTACCATACCCAATCCCACTACTATCATCAGTGTAGGCATTTGACTCTTAGGCAATCCTGCATGATCCAGCATCAGCGGCTCTATATAGCTCAGCCATGAGAACAATCCCCCACAACCCAAAGCTGTAATGACAAGCAATAGCATGGAAGGTACCGAGAAGAAGTGCTGCAACTCCTTCCAAAGGGTCTTATCCTTATCATAATCTACCTTTGGCAAAAACAAGAAAATACAAGAAGCAGTGATAAGCCCCAAAGCGGCTATCATACCCATCACAGGGCGCCAACCCAGTATCGTTCCCAAGTGGGTAAATAGTGGAATCACTAGCAAGTTGGCTATAGTCAGCCCACCAAACATAACTGAAATAGCCATAGCCTCCTTGTCCTTGGGCGCCAGTTGCTTGGCTACAATCGCTCCCACCCCAAAGAAAGCTCCATGTGGCAGCCCCGAAAAAAAGCGAGATACCAACAGCAACGAATATGACGGCATCACCGCAAAAAGCCCGTTAAAAAGGGTAAAGAGCAACATAAGAGTAATAAGCACTCGCTGAGGCTGAAAGCGAGTACTCAGCCCCACAAGGGTAGGGGCTCCTACCACCACTCCTATGGCATAGGCCGCAATAAAGCGCCCCACCTGACTATCACTCAGGGCAAGGCTCTCCCCCATGGTGCGCATAAGCCCCATAGGCATAAATTCGGTACTTCCTAAGGCGATACCTCCTATGGCTAAGGGGAAAAGTTGGCGTATCATTTTCATTGGTTTATCTATTTAAAAAGGGCTGCAAAATTACAACTTTCCTGACAAAAGTCAAGAAAGAAAAATTTTTTTTGTAAAAAAAATAAGAGGCTACCCCCTCGGATAGCCTCTTGCAAACACTTGTATAAACTTTAATAAACGTTCTCACTCAATTGCTCTTTGATTCCATATAGCTTATGAGCGATACTTGCATTGTACTGCAAGTCATCTATACGGAGGATAAAGCCCCCGATAAGCTGTGGCTCTACTCTACTCTCCAAAGTGATCTTTTTACCACCACTCAGGGCAATGGCCTTCTGGACAAACTGTGCTTTAAGGCTTTCGGACAGTTCCACAGCAGTGGTCAGGTATGCGGTAGTTTTCCCCTTATAACGATTGTACTGGATCACATACTCGCGTGCTATATCATAAAGGTCAGAAACACGCTTATTTTCCACCAGTATCTCTATCAAGAGATTTAGTGTCGCTGAGCGCTCAGAGAAGACCTCTTGGAGTACCTTATGCTTTATCTCCATTCTCACTATAGGCGAGTGTAAGAGCGCACGCAAGTCTGGATTTTCGCGTACGACCTGCACTACGGAGGATATCTCTTGGAAAAAAGCATCTTCCACTGCTTTCTCTACGCTATAGTCTAAGAGTGCTTTGGCATATCGCTTGGCTACTTTGCTGGAGTTTATCATTTGATGTTAATTTCGTTCAACAAACTTTCTACGAGTTTCTCTTGTTTCACCTCTGAGGCGAGTTCCTTGGTAAGCACTTTCTTGGCAATATCCAGAGAAATGTTGGCGATCTGCTGTTTGATATCAGCTATAGCCATTTTCTTTTCACTCTCTATAGAGGCTTTGGCATGGGCAAGTAGTTTCTCACTTGCTTCGAGAGCTTCGTCTTTGGCCTGAGAGACAATACGTTCCTTGATTTCGCGAGCTTCCTTGAGGATAGCCTCGCGCTCTTGTCGTGCCTCGGCTAAGAGTTTCTCATTGTCTGCCTGTAGGTTAGCCATTTCTGCCTTGGCCTTATCGGCAGCCTCCAAAGCATTATTGATAGAGGTTTCACGATCTTTCAAGGCCTTGAGAATCGGCTTCCAAGCAAAGGCTCGAAGTAAGAGTAATAAGCAAACAAAGACAATCAGTGTCCAAAAACTAAGACTTTCAGGATGGATGATATTCATGTATTTTTATTTTTCTTTTTCGTAATGATTTCTTGGTTTTAAAGAACCGTTCTGCAACCAACCGTTACAGAACGGTATCTTGTGTACAGCTTAGTATCTTACCAAAGCTACTACCACGGCGAAGAGGGCAACCCCTTCAATAAGCGCCGCAGCAATAATCATTGCTCCCTGAATCTTAGAAGCTGCTTCTGGTTGACGAGCAATTCCCTCCATAGCGGAAGAACCAATCTTACCAATACCAATTCCTGCTGCAAGAGCTGCAATACCAGCTCCAATTCCTGCTAATACCATAATTTAATTTATTTAATATGTTTAATGTTTACTTGTTTTTAGAATATTCTCCCCTATCTTAGTGATGTTCTTCGGCTACTGCGCCTCCTATGAACAAGGCCGAAAGCAAGGTGAAGACATAGGCTTGGATAAAGGCCACCAATAGCTCCAAAATACTAATAAAGAGCGCAAAAGCTACCGATACTGGAGAGACTAGTACAGTCTTAAAGGTAAAGATAAGCCCTACAAGACTCAAGATGATGATATGCCCTGCGGTAATATTGGCGAAAAGTCGGATCATAAGAGAGAAAGGCTTGGTGAGCATCCCAATCACTTCCACTGGAATCATAATAGGTGCCAACCATACAGGTACCCCTGGGGTGGCAAAGATATGCTTCCAATAGTGACCATTCCCACTAAAGGTAGTGATAAGAAAAGTAAGCAAGGCCAATGTCCCTGTAAATATAATATCATTGGTGAGGGTACCTGAGATAACAGGTACCAGCCCCAAAAGGTTTCCTATTAGAATCAAAAAGAAGACTGTAAGCAAATAAGGCATATAGCGCTCGTACTTTCTGTCGCCTATATTAGGACGGGCTATGTCATCGCGAACAAAGACAATGAGCATTTCCAAAAGATTGGCCAAGCCCTTAGGGGCTTTAGGGTTTCTCTTATAAGAACGCGCTATAGAAGTAAAGGCAAGCACCATAAGGAGTGCTATGAGGAAAAGTAACAATACATTCTTGGTTATAGAAAAGTCCAAGGGGCGCGCATTGGTTACTTGGTGATTTTCATCGTAGAAGAGACGTCCTTGGGCATCGGTGTAGTAGATCTGCCCATGTACACGCGTAAAATATTGGTTTCCTTTGGCCACCACCACAGCTCCTTTGTCATCGTGATGAAATTCGCTAGAGAGGAAAGTAACCAAGCCCTGGTCTGTCCAAAGGATAATAGGCAAAGAGAGACTTACAGGATGCCCATTCCAGTCAAATAAGTGATAATCGTGAGAATCGGCAATGTGTTCCATCACTATGCTTGTGTAATCCTCCTCTTGTCCCTCAGTAGGGGTCTCATCTGTAGCTGCCTTCCCCGCAAAAGGAAGCACTAACAGACTTAAAAACAGCCACTTACTAATGATTTTTCGTATCATCTTTTAGTAATTATTATTGATGTCGCGTATATTTTATTTCGAGGTACAAAGATACACTTTTATTTTTACTTTTACTTATATTTTTTATTTTTTTTAAGAACGACAAAATAATGACAAATGACAAATGACAAGTGACAAGTGACAAGCTATCGGGCGTCAGGCATAGTAGCGTACGTTTTTCCCCTTCGGGGGAAAGGGGGATAAAAAAGAGAGACTTCCC